>ENA-UOOD01003415-UOOD01003415.1-human-gut-metagenome-genome-assembly--contig:-CS67-NODE-3415-length-13174-cov-4.031786_pt1 | contig 13174 bp, 7 predicted proteins | sample MGYA00242464_ERZ724011 | MGnify/ENA metagenome assembly ERZ724011 | reverse complement strand
AGGGCATCTTCCCCGCAGCCGTCGACAACACCACCGATCTGCACTCGATGGGCCAGTGGATTCAGGAAGGCGAACGCTCGATATTCGAGACCGTCATCTCCGTAGCCGCACCCGACCACAAGGTGGTGATACCCGCCGATGACGCCAATCTCGACGGCCTCAACTACATCGCCGGCAAGCGTGTCGACGAAGTCAACAAGATGGCCGAGCTCGGCACCCGCATCGCCCACGTCGACGGCGGAGTTCCCAACATGACCGTCACGCTGCCCGCCGTCAAGGAAGTTTATCTGGGCCAGCTCATCTACTTCTTTGAGGCTGCATGCGGCATCAGCGGCTACATTCTCGGTGTGAACCCGTTCAACCAGCCCGGCGTCGAGGCTTACAAGCGCAATATGTTCGCGCTGCTCGAGAAGCCCGGCTACGAGAAGGAAACAGCCGCAATCAAGTCACGCATTTGACCTCACAGAACATATCTCTTCCGCAGAAGCCCGGGCCGATAGGCGTATTCGACTCGGGCTTCGGCGGACTTACCGTTCTTGGCGCGCTTCGGCGGCGCCTGCCCGGCTACGACTACCTGTATCTGGGCGACAACTCGCGTGCGCCCTACGGTACACGCCCCTTCGACCAGGTCTACCGTTACACGCTCGATGCCGTCCGCGCCCTCTTCGCACGCGGCTGTCATCTGGTGATCCTTGCCTGCAACACGGCTTCGGCCAAGGCTCTGCGCTCGATCCAGCAGCGCGATCTGCCGGGAATCGACCCCGCGCGCCGCGTGCTGGGCGTCATCCGGCCCACGGCCGAGGCTCTGGGATCACTGACCCGCTCGGGCCATATAGGCATCCTCGGCACCCCCGGCACGGTAGCTTCCGGTTCTTACGGCATCGAGATAGCCAAGCTGCATCCGCAGTATACAGTCACCAGCCACGCCTGCCCGATGTGGGTGCCGCTGGTCGAGTACGGCGAGGCCGCTTCCGACGGCGCCGACTTTTTCGTGGCCAAGGACCTCGGCGCACTGATGGCGGCCGATCCGCTGATCGACACCATAGTGCTCGGCTGCACCCATTACCCGCTGCTGCTGCCGAAAATCAGCGCCTTCGCTCCCGAAGGCGTGCGTATCGTCAGCCAGGGCGACATAGTGGCCGATTCTTTGGCCGACTATCTCCGCCGTCATCCCGACATGGACGCCCGTCTCACCCGCGGCGCCTCCGTCACATACCTTACTACCGGCGAACCGGCGGCTTTCGACTCACTGGCCGCAGCTTTCACCGGACAACCAGTCAGAAGTTCACGATTATGAGCACGAACACAGGCCGTCTGTATCTCTTTCCCGTTCCCATGGGCGACACGCCCGTGGCCGACGTGGTGCCCGCCCGCAACATCGAATTGCTGCGGTCGGTGCGCTATTTCGTGGTGGAGAACCTGCGTTCGGCCCGTCGCTTCCTGCGCGCCGCCTCGCGCGACATCGTCATCGACGATCTCCATTTCGAGGAACTCAGCGAGCATACTCCGGCTTCGGCCGTCGACGCAATGCTCGCCCCGCTCGCCGAAGGGTTCGACGTGGGCGTGGTCAGCGAAGCGGGCTGTCCCGCAGTGGCTGACCCCGGAGCCGACCTGGTGGCAGCCGCCCAGCGACGCGGATTCGAGGTGGTGCCGCTTGTCGGACCGTCGAGTATCCTGCTTTCGCTGATGGGGTCAGGCTCCAACGGCCAGTCGTTCGCATTCCACGGATATCTGCCCATCGAGGCCGGAGCCCGCAGCCGCGCCGTCCGCGACATGGAGCGCGAGGCACGACGCCACGGCCGCACGCAGATATTCATCGAGACCCCTTACCGCAACAACCGGCTGCTGGCCGAGCTGACCGCCGCTCTCGCCCCCGACACGCGTCTGTGCGTTGCCAGCGACATCACCGGTCCCCGCCAGAGCATTCTGACGCGGACCGTAGCCCAGTGGCGTGCCGCCAGGTACGATTATTCGAAGATTCCCTCCATTTTTCTAATCTGCAGCTAATACATGACCCGCCGTTACAACCGCCGCTCAACACGTCCTCTGGACGACCTGCCCAGCCTCTTTGCCGCCGACGAGGCCGAAGCCGCTTTCGAAGTGGTTGCCGCCGCGCCCGCGGCTGGCGCCACGGCATCGGCGGCCGCCGGAGAGTTCGGTCTCGGCGCCGAATACCGGCGTCCGGTGGAGCGTCTGCGGTTCATGTCGATGGGGAGCGGTTCCAGCGGCAACTGCTCTTACATAGGCACCCGCGAGGCTGGTATCCTCGTCGACGCCGGCATCGACAACAACAAGGTCACCGAAGCCCTGCGCCGCAACGGCATCGCCATGGAATCGGTCATGGGCATTTTTCTGACCCACGACCATGCCGACCACGTCAAGTTCGCGTACTCGCTGCTGCGCCGCAATCCCCACATGCGGTTGTTCTGTACCCTGCGCGTGCTCGAGGGACTGCTGCGCCGGCACAACATATCGCGCCGCATCAAGGACTACCACTCGCCCATATTCAAGGAACACGAGTACCGCGTGGGCCAGATGACCATAGTGCCTTTCGAGACATCGCATGACGGCACCGACAACTGCGGCTACTCCGTGTCGCTCGGCGACATGACATTCGTGATAGCCACCGACATGGGTACTGTCACCGAGCGCGCCGACTTCTACATACGCCGCGCACGCGCTCTGATGATCGAGAGCAACTATGATGCCGACATGCTTGTCAACGGCCGCTACACCGAACATCTGAAGGCGCGCATACGCTCCGACCGCGGCCATATGGACAACCGCGTCACCGCGCGCTATCTCACCGAAATCTATACTCCGGCGCTGCGCCATATATTCCTGTGCCATCTGAGCGAGGACAACAACACCCCGGCCACGGCTATGGCTACCGTCACGAGCGAGTTGCGCCGTGCCGGCGTCAGCCCCGCCGCATCGGCTGTCGATATACCCGAGCGGTCGGTCTATATCATTCCGCTGCCGCGCTTCGACGTCACCGAACTTTACGCATTCTGATTTTCCGCGCCATGAATACCACAGGCCAACAGCAGGCCGTCGTCACGGTCGTAATTCCGGTCTACAACCGGGCCGCTGTCGTGTGCCGCACGCTCGACAGCGTGGCTGCCCAGACGGTCCGTCCTCTCGATCTGGTATTGGTCGACAACGCGTCCACCGACGGTTCGGCCGATGTGATCCGGCGCTGGGCCGCTGCCAACACCGATCCGCAGCTGCGCGTCCGTATTCTTGAGGAACCCGCCCCCGGAGCCTGCCGTGCCCGCAACACCGGCCTGGCCGCCGTCGACACCGAGTGGACGCTTTTCTTTGACTCGGACGATGTGATGACTCCCGACCACGTGGAGCGCGCGCTCGCGACCCTGGCGGCGCATCCCGATGCCGACATTGTCTGCTGGGATTTCTGTCTGCTGCGTGCCGACGGCCGCCGCGAACGCCACCCGTTCATCATGCACGACGTGCTGTACAACAACGTGATGCATTCGTCGTTCAGCACCATGCGCTACATGGCCCGCACCGCGCACTTCCGCCGCGTGGGCGGCTGGCTCGAGGACGCCGGCATGTTCGACGACTGTGAGCTTGGCGTGCGTCTGCTGGCCGGCAATCCGCGCATCGTCCACGCCGGCCGTCGCTTCACCGTCTACGTCAACGAAAGCCCCGGCTCGATAACCAATTCGGCCGAAGGCCGCGTCGCCCGCATGAAGGTGGCCCTCGATGCCATAGGCATTCATCTCGGCCCGTACCGGCGCCACTGGGCCGAACTGCAGCGTCTGATCATGACCTCGACCTGGGCGCGCCGCGATCCCGAGGCGGCTCCGTTGGCCGAAAGTATCCTTGCCGCACAGCCGCGCGCACGCCGTGTGCTATGGCGCCTTTTACACAAATATTCACTGGCCGGTGGCCGTGGTGTCGCACGCATCTACCGACTGCTCACCGCTTTTAAGTTTTAAGAAATGTCTGATCGCCGTATATTGCTTTGCCTTAACCATCTCGGAGGAGAGGAGCTTAAATATGTACTCAAGGCCTTTGAGGACAACTGGATCGTCCCTATGGGACCCGATGTCGACGCTTTCGAGCACGATCTCGAGGCTTTCATGAACCACCGGCAGGGCAGCGGGCCGCTCGACCGTCGCGCCGTCGCTCTCTGCAACGGCACATCGGCCGTACAGCTCGCCCTGATCGGCTGCGGCGTACAGCCCGGCGATGAGGTGGTGGCGCAGTCGTTCACGTTCTGCGCCTCTGTCAATCCGATCCTTTATCTGGGCGCGCGGCCCGTGCTTGTCGATTCCGAGCCGGAAAGCTGGAACATGGATCCCGCGCTGCTCGACCGCGCCATCGCCGACCGCATCGCCGTCACCGGCCGCCCGCCGCGTGCCATCATGGCCGTGCATCTCTACGGCATGCCCTGCCGCATCGACGAGATTCTGGAAATCGGCCGTAAGTACGGTATCCCCGTCATAGAGGACGCCGCCGAGGCCATGGGCAGCAACTTCGACGGACAGCGCTGCGGCACATTCGGCCGCTACGGCGTGCTGTCGTTCAACGGCAACAAGATGATCACCACTTCCGGCGGAGGCGCGCTTATCGTGCCCGACGATGAGGAGCGCCGCCGCATGATGTTCTATGCCACTCAGGCGCGCGAGTCGTATCCATACTACCAGCACGAGGAGCTGGGCTACAACTTCCGTCTGTCGAACGTCTGCGCTGCTATAGGCCGCGGACAGATGGCTATAATTGACGAGCACCTGGCCCACCACCGCCACGCCCAGGCCATGTATCGCGAGTTGCTCGCGGACATACCGGGCATACATCTGCACGAGAATCCCTCGCCGCGCTCCGACGCCAACTTCTGGCTCTGTACCGTCACGCTCGACGACTCCGTACGCGTGCGTGGCCGTGAGAAGGCCTACAATTCGGTCGTCACGGGAGCTGTCGGCGGTGCCGCCGGAGTCACGCATGCCGCCGTCTCGCCCCATACAGCCGTAGAACCCCGCGCCGACGTCGAGGCGCTGCGCATGGCCCTGGCGGGGGTAGGCATCGAAAGCCGTCCGTTGTGGAAGCCGATGCATTGTCAGCCCCTCTACGCCTCCGCTCCTGCTTATGTCAACGGGGTGAGCGAGGATCTTTTCAGTCGCGGCCTGTGTCTTCCCGCCGGCCCGTGGGTCACCGACGACGATCTCCGGTACATCGCCGACCATATCCGTGCGGCTGTGGAGCTGTGATGACGTGCGCGCCGGCTATTCCGGCGCGTCTGTGTCCTAATCCGCGAGCGCTACCCGCGAGGTGGCGCTCGCCGGGTCTTTGATAACTTCGATTCTTACGGGTATCTCTTTGGCGAGAGCCTCGATATGGCTGATTATACCCACCCGGCGTCCCGATTCGCGCTGAAGGCTGCGCAGCAGCGCTACGGCGCGCGACAGCGGCTCGCCCGAGAGCGTGCCGAATCCTTCGTCGATGAAGAGCGTGTCGACCGCCAGGCGCGGGCTGATGTCGCTCAACGCAAGAGCCAGCGACAGCGACACCATGAAGCTTTCGCCGCCGCTGCCGGTGTTGGCCGAGCGGCGCGCGCCGCCGTTGTAGGCGTCGGTCACGTCGATATTGAAGGTGCCCGGCTGCACGGTCAGGCTGTATCGGTCGGTAAGGCGACGCAGATAGCGGTTGGCCCGCTGCAGCAGCGCGTCGAGAATGAATCCCAAGGCGATACGCTTGAATTTCGATCCGTCGGCATTGCCGAAAAGTGTGTTCAGCCCGCTCCAGCGTTCGTATTCGGCGCGTGCGCCGTCGATCAGTGTCTGCAACTCGCCTACGGCCCGGATATTGGCGTCATCTGCCGCAGTCTGTGTGTCGATGCTGCCTATGCGGCTGTTGACGGCGTCGATGCGGTCCGACAGTGCCTTTTCGCTTTCGGCAAGGCTATGGATGGTCGCTCCCTCGGCAATTTCGGGGCGTGCGGCCGCGTGTGCCCCGATTTCGGCGACGGTGCGTGTCAGCGCCTTGTTGGCATCGTCCAGGGCGGCAAGGGTGTCGGCGACGGTTTTCCGTGCGAGTTCTGTTTCCTCGGCCGTCGCTTCATTGAGCCGCACAAGTTCGGCTTCGGAGAAATCCGGTTCGGCCTGCAGAAAGGCTTCGACGTCGGCGTGCCGTCGCTGAGCGTCGCTTTCGGCGCGGCCGCATAGAGCCGTGAGGCGGGTGTGTTCCGATGCAATCCGGTTCAGCAGCGCGGCGGGATCGGCAGTGTCGGCCACGTCCGGTTCGTCTGACGCGTCTGTATCGTCCGGTTTCCACGGCAGCGTGCTGTCAATGGCCTCGAGGCCGAGTAAGATGGCGCGGGCGGCTTCAAATCCGGCGCGCTGTGAGTCGCGCCGGGCCGTGAGTAGTCCGTATTCTTCGAAAGCTTTGTTAAATGCCGTCCTGAATGCTTCCGGCCCCTCCGCACGTTCGGCGCCCCAGGCGGCTATGCCGTCCACTGTGTCGAGTCGGGCTGTAAGGCCGGCCAGTTCCGCGCGCCGGGCGGCCAGATTCTCGTCGGCCGAAGCCATGAGTGCACGGGCCATGTCCGCGGCTGCGCGGGCGCGTTCGAGTGCCGCGGCAGCGGCTTTCTCGGCCTCGGTAGCTTTGGCCAGGGCCACCTGTTTGCGCTCGCGTCCGGCTAAAAGCTTTTCGCGGGCATCGAGTGATTTAGTGGCTTCTTCTCGCCGGCTTTCAGCGTCGGCAATGGCTGCTTCCGCCGTATCGGCGGTAGTGTGCAGGGATTCGAACTTTTCGGTCAGCCGGTGTCGGCGTGAGGCGAGGTCGGAGCGGACTTTGGCCAGGCGTTCTGATTCGCGGTCGTAGATCTGTCGGGCCGCCTGTGCGCCGGCCTGGGCCTGTGTGAGGGCCTGACGGGCCTGACGGGCCTGACGGTCGGATTCGACAGCTCGGTCAAGTTCGGCTTTGAGTTCGGTGCGCAGTTGCGATTCGGCGGCAGTGTCCGGCTCGACAATGCGGTCGACCGTCCTGCTGCACACGGGGCATTTGCATCCTGGAATGAGCAGCGACCGCAGTGCGTTGGCGTGCTCGTCGGCCGATGCCGCGGCCAGATCGTAGAGCCGCCGGGCTTTTTCGAGCGCCTTGGCGGCTGTGTCGGCCTCATCGGCGAGCCGTACGCACAGTGTGTCGTACTCGCGGAGCTTTTTCAGAGCGGAGCAGCATGCCTCGCAGTCGGACGTGTAGATCTGTTCGGCCGAGTCGATGTCCCGGGCCTCTTTCTGTGCGGCGCGTATGTTTTCGAGCAAACGTGTCGCGCGGTCACGGGCCGCTGTAAGGGCTGCGAAATCATAAGCCGCGATGGCGGCGGTGATGCTGTCGACTTCCGCGCGTGCCTCGGATGTCGCGGCTACGGCGCGGGCGGCTGCGGCTCCGGCATCGGCGAATGTCTTGTCAAGCTCAGGCAGCGACTCGGCAGCATGTGTGCGCCGTTTCATGAGATCGGCTATGGCACGGTTTGCGGCGATGGCTTCCGCAAGATATTCGTTCACTGCGGCAGCCTGTGCGAATGCCTCGCTCCGTACGCCGTATCCGGCGATCTTTTTTTCGAGTTCTTCAGCTGCCTGCAGTGCGGAGTCGCGTTTGTCGGCCATCTGCCGTTTCAGACGCAGGTAACGTCTGAAATCGCCGTGCAGAGCATCGATGGCCATGCGGCTGCGCCGGGCCTCGGCCCTGGCTTCCTGACAGCTCTTCAGGGCGCTGCGGGCCTCGGCCGATACATCGAAGCGCCGGATGAATTCGCGCCGCAGTGTGAATGATTCGTCGGCTACGGCTTTCTGAGCCAGCGTGACCTTCCCGGTGTCGGCCTCGTGGCGCGCTTTCAGCTCGGCTTCCCGTACAAGCCATTGGCGCGCGGCCGCCAGTGAGGCAAGCTGGCGGCGCCCTTCGGCGGCTTCGGCTGTCAGACGCGTGCGCTCGTCGGCAAGTGCCGCACGTTCGTCGGCCGGAAGCAGACGAACCATTCCGCGCTTTGCCTCAAGTTCGCGCACGACGTTCTCGCGGGTACGTGTCTCTTCAAAAATCCGTGCGCCGATGCGGGCGTAGACGGTCTTGTCGGTGATTTTTTCTAGAATGTCGGCCTTCGAGCGGTCATCGCTCAGCAGAAATCGGGTGAACTCTCCCTGAGCCAGCATCGTGGTGCGACAGAACTGTCCGTACGATAGGCCGGTAAGGGCCACGATGGCGTCGTTGACCGGTTTTATCTTGTCAAGCGGCAGTTCGGACGGATCGCTCAGACACGTGAGCGATCGGCGGCGTTCCTTGATCTTGCCTCGGTCGGAGCCGCGTGAGCGGCGCGTGGTGCGTTCGGCTATCCATTCGGCCATGTAGGTCTTGCCGTTGTTGGCCTCGAAAGTCAGGCGCGCGAAACCCTCGAAAGCTCCCTGGCGCAGCAGCTGGCGGATGTCGTCGGGCGCCATGCCGGATGCCGGGTCGTCCGTGCGCGAGCGCATGTCGGTGCGGTCCATGCGCGGCACGCTGTCGTAGAGGGCCAGGCACACGGCATCGAGCAGCGTACTTTTTCCCGAACCCGTGGGGCCGCTGATGAGGAACACACCGGCGTCGCGTAGCGGGCCGGAGGCAAAGTCGAGCGTGGCGTCGGCGATGGACGCTATGTTGTGAATTTCGAGTCTGATAAGTTTCATACGCGGTCCTCCCCGTTGACTGATTCTATGACCTGCCGCAGCAGATCGATCTGCCCGTCGGTGACGGCCATCCCGCGGGCGGCGATATAGCGTCGGGCGATGTCGAGCGGCGTGGCCGCCTCGAAGTCATCGACGCTCATGGCCGTGCGGTCATTGTCGCCGTCGGTTGTAGCAGTCGGGCAATATAAGATATTGCAGAACCGCACCTGCTTGCCTTCGCAGGCTTCGCGCGCCGTGCGGGCGGCATCGAGCGGAAGCGGAGCGTCCTGTGTGACGCGGAGCCGCACGTAGGCCTGGTGTTTCGGGCCGAGCGCACGCAGGGCGCCGACGGCCGTGTCCCAGTCGCCTTCAATAGTTTCGACCCCGTAATCGGTTCCGACAGATATCTCGCGCACAGCTGGGAGGTCGCCGCGTCGTCCGATTTCGACGATGCTCACGGTGTGGTCCCACACCTCGTCGAAACTTACGGGCAGCAGGCTGCCGCTGTAACGTGCCCGGCCTCCGGCGAATGTCTGCGGGCCGTGGATATGGCCCAGGGCGGCATAATCGTAGAGTCCGTCGCCGAGCACTCCGAGCGGCAGGCATTCGATGTTGCCGACGGTGACGCCGTCGGAGTCGTGGCCGGTGGAGCGGCTGCCGCTCACGGCTATGTGGCCCATGAACACGACCGGAAGCCCGGCGGTGTTGCGGCGGGCTATTTCCGCACCGACCGATTCGTAGACACCTCCGATGCGCCGGGCGCTGATGTAAGGCACGGCGGCGATGAATCCACGGCCCGGAATCTCGATGACTGCCTCGGCGGGATCGGCCGGCATGGTCCCCACGAGATGGACGCCGTCGCGCAGCCATGGAGTGGCGAATATTTCATGATATGCGGCGTTGTCGTGATTGCCGGCGGTGATGATGATCCGCATGCCGGGAACACGGCGGTGAATGGCGTCGATCTTCTCCACCAGCAGCCTGCGCGCTTTGCCCGACGGCATGTAGGTGTGGAATATGTCGCCGCAGACCAGCATGGCGTCGGGCTGCTCGGCCGCCGCGATATCGCCGAGGCGGTCAAGTGCTGCGGCATGTTCGGCGAGCCGGTCGTAGTCGAAGAAGGTGTGGCCTATGTGCCAGTCGGAGGTGTGGAGGATTTTCATCAGTCTTCAGTTGTCGACGGGTATGATCTGCCTCATGTCGGGGTACCATACGAAGCCGCGCAGGCCGTCGAGGCCCATGGAGCGGAGCATGTTCATGTAACCGCGCACCTGGGTGGCGTGGCGAGCCGACGGAGCCGAGGTGAATTTGTAGTCGATTATGTCGATGTGGCCGTCGGCGGTCCATACGATGCGGTCGGGGCGCCAGTTGTCGCCACGGTCGGCATCGTAGACGGTCTGCTCGGCCAGTACGCGGCGTGTGTCGGGGCCGAACCATGCGCGGGCATAGTCGCCGGCGGCCTCGAAAGCACTTTCGAGCACCGAACGGTATTCGTCGGCCAGTCCTTCGGGGGCGTCGGGCATATCGTAGACCACCCGGTCGACGGCCCGGGCGAGATCGTCGGTGGTATGCATCAGTGCCAGCACGGCGTGCAGTCCGGTGCCGCGGGCGCGCGCCGACGTATCGGCGTCGCTGTCCGTAAGGGGCTGCATGGGCGACGGCTCGCCGGACTCCACGTCGAGTCCTCCGGATGGATCGGCTGTGAGATCATCGACACGGGCGATGCGTGCCGCCGTCGAGCCGAAGTTGAAGCCCGGCATATTCGGCGCGGAGGGTTCGGGATCGACGAGGCGCCGCTTTTTCTTAGTGCCGGATTCTTTCTCCGCGGATTGCGGGGGAGCGGTCGGCTCTCCTATGGTGAAGTCGCCGGTGCCGGGGTCGATGTACTGCGCCGTATCGAGGTAGAGGGCGGCATTGGCGCCGTCGGCATGCGGGGGCAGTCCGTGGGCGCGCAGGGCGCGGCAGAGTGCGTCGCCGAGGCTGCCGTCGCCGTCGGTGACGGCTTCTGTCAGCGTGATGTCGAGTTCGCTTACGGCGCGGGTGAAGGCCACGTAGGCCACGTTCAGGTTGTCGGCGCTGTCGCAGCGGATCTGCTCTGCAACGGCGTCGCGGAACGGACTCCCCGGCTGAGTGAATGCCGGCGACGGCGTCATGTACAGGATCGGCGGCCGGTCGGCGGCATCGATATCGTCCAGGACTGTCAGGTCGAACCAGGCGGGGCTACTGCGGGCGGTGAGTTCCCAGTCCATGACCGGGATGTGGACGCAGGGCCACTCAAGCCCCTTGGCCTTGTGGACGGTCATGATATCGACGGCGTCGAGGCCGCCCGGAGCGGCTATGGAGAGTTTGTGGCGCACAGTGGCCCAGTACTCCAGGAAGGCGTGTACCGTGGGTATGTGGCTGTCGGAGAATTCGCAGACGGCGTCGAGAAAAGCGTTGATGTACGGAAGCTCGGCCATGCGCTGCGCAGGCGGTATCTTCAGTGATATGATGCCCTCGACTGTCGAAAGCAGATTGGCGGGGGCCATGCGTCGCAGCCGCGCTATGTCGGAAATCAGCGACGGGGCTTCCGGATCGTCGGCTCCGCCGTCGGCCCGGCCGCTCAGGGCCTTGTCGAGGGCAATGTCTATCGTGTCGCCGTGCGCCAGATAGTATTCGAAGCGGTCCATCATCAGGTCGGCTACGTCGGTGTGCGTGTTGCTGTCGGTGCCGGTGTCGGCCAGCAGTCCTGCGTAGGAGCAGTCGATGATCTCAAGCATGCTGACTATAAGCTTCACGGCCGGAGCATTCTCGAGCATAAGCGTCTCGCCCGACATGACCTTGATCTCGGGAAAGTATTCGCTGAATATTCCGGTGATCATGGCGCCGTCGGCTACGCGTCGGCACAGCACTGCGATGTCCTTCCAGCGGTAACCGGCGGCATGCTGGCGCATGATGCGGCAACCGCAGACTACGGCGGCGGCGCGGCGGCGGCTGAATGTGCCACCATCCATGCATGCCTCCAGCAGGCGCGGATCGCCGTCGGTCAGTTCGGCCACACGCTGCCGCACGGTTTCGTCGTCGGGCGAGTTGAGGAGCCGTACGTTTATGTGGGCCGGCAGCATGCCGGTATTTTCGGGTACGGCCTGTGTGGCGCCCTCATAGCCCGAGACGGCGGCATCGGCGGCCATGCGGCAGAAGACGGTGTTGTTGAACCGGACCATGCCGTGCGAGCTGCGCCAGTTGGTGTTGCGGTCGATGGTCGTGCCCAGCACCTCGTTGTCGCGCAGGGCCGGGTCCTGCTGCACGCGGCGGTCGAGAAGCGACGAGTCGCCGCCGCGCCAGCGGTAGATCGATTGTTTGACGTCGCCGATTATCAGCGAGTCGTCGCCCGAGGCCATGGCGTTGGCTACCAGCGGCTGCAGGTTTTCCCACTGAAGCCGCGATGTGTCCTGAAACTCGTCGATGAGGAAATGCCGTAACTCCACGCCGACGCGCTCATAGATGAACGGTGCGTCGGCACCGTTGATTATGCTGCTCAGCAGCGAGTTGGTGTCCTCGAGCAGTATCAGGTTGTTGTCCTGGCGGAAGCGGTTGATATAGTCGTTGATGAAAGTCAGTGCCTTCAGGGTGCTGATCGACTTTGTGACGGCGGTGTAGACGCGCGTCCGCACCAGCGCGTGGCGCAGTGTGTCGAACCATCTGAACAGCGCCTCGCGGGCGCTGTCGCCTGCATTTACTTTGGCCTTGAAGAATCCGCCGCGGCCGAAAAGCGATTCGTCGCGGCTTTCGAGAGCCAGCAGATACTTGGCGCGCTTGCTTTCTTTCTCGAAAACGGCCTTGACCATGGAATCGTCGAATGCGGTGCCGGCGAGCGAGCGCCCGACAAGCCCGGCAACCGACGCGTTGAGATCCTCGACCGAAAGTCCTTCGGCGGCGAGGGTGTCGCAGAGCAGCTGCGCAGCGTCGTGTACGTCGCGGGCAAGTGCCTCGATGTTGCTGTCGATCGCGTCGCAGAAGCGGTCGAGGGCGCCTTCGTCGGCCAGGAAGTCGTGCAGCTCTCCGGCGTGGGCGGTGAAAGTCTCGTTGAACGTCTTGTTGAAATACCGCGTGAGGTCCGAGAACACGGCGCCGTTGCGGTTGAAGGGGTTGAAGTCCTGGCCCTGGTCGAGACGTCGCAGGGCGGTGTCGCGCAGCCAGCGTCCCACATTCTCGGCGACGCCTTTCTCGCGGAAGTTGACGTCGTCGAACAGCATGGTCACGGCGGTGGTGACGGCGAAGTCGCTGTCGAGTTCGAGGCGGTAGTCGCCCTGACGGTCGATCTCGCGTGCGAAGCTGCGCAGAACGGTCTGGAAGAACGAATCGATGGTGGATACGTTGAATGCGCTGTAGTCGTTGAGCAGCAGACGCAGGGCTGCGGCCGCTGCCGCGGCCAGCTCCTGGCGCGTGCAGCCGTAGTCGGCGGTGAGCATGGCTGCGAACTGCGAGTCGCGCTCTCCGGTCGCCGGCACAGAGGCCAGGGCATCGAGCTCGCG
>ENA-UOOD01003413-UOOD01003413.1-human-gut-metagenome-genome-assembly--contig:-CS67-NODE-3413-length-13182-cov-15.391712_pt1 | contig 13182 bp, 7 predicted proteins | sample MGYA00242464_ERZ724011 | MGnify/ENA metagenome assembly ERZ724011 | reverse complement strand
TCTTCTTCGGCCTGTCCGGCACCGGCAAGACCACCCTGTCCACCGACCCCAAGCGTCTGCTGATCGGCGACGACGAGCACGGCTGGGACGACAACGGCGTCTTCAACTTCGAGGGCGGCTGCTACGCCAAGGTCATCAATCTGGACAAGGACTCCGAGCCTGACATCTACAACGCCATCCGCCGGGACGCTCTGCTGGAGAACGTCACCGTGGACGGTAACGGCAAGATCGACTTCGCCGACAAGTCCGTCACCGAGAACACCCGTGTGTCCTACCCCATCGACCACATCGAGAAGATCGTCCGTCCCGTTTCCGCGGCTCCCGCTGCCAAGAACGTGATCTTCCTGTCCGCCGACGCTTTCGGCGTTCTGCCCCCCGTGTCCATCCTGACCCCCGAGCAGACCCAGTACTACTTCCTGTCCGGCTTCACCGCGAAGCTGGCCGGCACCGAGCGGGGCATCACCGAGCCCACCCCCACCTTCTCCGCCTGCTTCGGTCAGGCGTTCCTGGAGCTGCATCCCACCAAGTATGCTGCTGAGCTGGTCAAGAAGATGCAGGTTTCCGGCGCGAAGGCTTATCTGGTCAACACCGGCTGGAACGGCACCGGCAAGCGTATCACCATCAAGGATACCCGCGGCATCATCGACGCCATCCTGAGCGGCGACATCCTGAAGGCCGAGACCAAGAAGATCCCCATGTTCGATCTGGAGGTTCCCACCGCTCTGCCCGGCGTGAACCCCGCCATTCTGGACCCCCGCGACACCTACACCAACGTGGAAGAGTGGGAGACCAAGGCCAAGGATCTGGCTGGCCGGTTTGTCAAGAACTTCGTCAAGTACGAGGGCAACGACGCAGGCAAGGCTCTGGTCGAGGCTGGCCCCAAGCTGTAATCAGCGGCACGATTTACCGGTAACCGATAAGCGGCGCAGCGAAAGCTGCGCCGCTTCTGTCTGCCGAAGGACGCCTGCTTTCGCCCGATGAAAGTGGGAACCTTTTGACAGATGGAAAAATCACCCAACGGTCTGAGGGGTGGTCGTAAAACAGTGAACGGAGCGTATCGAAAACGATACGCTCCGTTTTTCGTATGTAGTGGGGTACATCCCCTTGGCTCTCCCTCTGGGAGAGCTGTCACCGAAGGTGACTGAGAGGGTATTGCACCCTAATTTCCCCTCTCCGTCTTCGCTTCGCTCAGACACCTCTCCCAAGGGGAGAGGCAAGGGGTGCCTGTTAAGTTTTTGCATATGCAGAGGAATATTGCCCTTACGTCCGCAGCAGCGCCCGAAAGCCGGGGCTGAAAAACTCCCCGCCGTCGGCGTCTACCCACATGGCTTCGGCATTGTAGCGTGTCAGAAGCGTCTGCCCCTCGTCCTGCGGCATCAGGAAAAGCGCCGTGGACAGAGCGTCGGCAATGCCGGAATCGGCGCACACCACTGTGACGGAACGCCAGTACCGTGACGGCATCAGGGTTTCGGGGTCGATGATGTGGTGGTAGGATTCTCCGTCCACCAGATAGGTACGCTGGTAATCGCCGCTGGTGACCACGCTGCCGCCGGTGACGCAGACGGTGTGCAGGTAATCACCGCCGTCCGGGTCCTGAATGCCTATCACCCACGGGTCGCCCGCCTCGGTTTTGGGGCCGGTGGCGCAGACGTTGCCGCCCACGCTGATGAGCAGCCCCTCGGGCGCGTTTTCCGCCGCCCGCTGGGCAGACCAGCCCTTGGCCACCGCGCCTACGTCCAGCCGGGTCTCCGGGTCGGAGATAAAGACGGTGGAAGCGTCCTCGTCGATGATAACGGCGTCAAAATCCATATGCGCCGCCGCGTTTTCCAGTGCGGCACGGTCGGGAAGACGGGCATTTGCCGGGTCGTCAAGCCCCGCCGTCCGGGCGTCGTGCCACAGCGCCAGAACGCCGCCCATGGCGACGTTGACCTTGCCGCCGGTGGCGTCGTAAAATTCCCGGCATTCCAGCAGCAGACGGATGATGTCCCCGTCCACCTCCACAGGGGCAACGCCCGCCTGATCGTTGACGGTTTTCAGGTTGTTACAGCCAGCATAGTCATTGTAGATATCGAACAGCTGGTGACAGTGCAGCAGCGTATCGTGGACGCCTTGGGCGGCCTCCGTAAACGCCGCCTGACTTTCCGCCCGGCCGCGAATCGTGGTGACCGTGTCGAACAGGGTCAGAAACGTGGTCTCGTACACGTTTCCCCCCGCCGCTCCGGCGGCGCAGCCGGTGAGCAGACACGCAAGGGTAAGCACCGCAAGAAATTTTTTCATACCGGTCCCCTCCATAGGGATTTTTCTTATAGTACCACACCCCCGAAAGACTGTAAAGAGGGAACATATCCCGCCGCAAAAAACGGCGTTCATAAAAGATTTACACATTTTCAGTTGATATTCAGGGTTAAACGGTGCTATGCTGTTACAAATGTTAATGCCTCTTTTGAGAGCAGTGAGGAGCGCAGTATGTCCAAATTCTCCGTCAAAAAGCCGCTGACGGTTTTCGTCGCGGTGATCGCCATATTGGTGCTGGGCGTGGTGGCCTATTTCCGCATGACCCCCGACCTGCTTCCCAATATGGATTTCCCTTACGTACTAATCATGACCACCTACCCCGGTGCAAGCCCGGAAAAGGTGGAGCAGGAGATCACAAAGCCCATGGAGCAGGCCATGTCCACGCTGGATCACATTCAGGAGGTGACCTCCGTTTCCAGCGAAAACGTGGGCATGGTCATTCTGGAATTCACCGAGGGCGTCAACATGGACACCGTGGGCGTGGATATCCAGCAGGAGATCTCCCAGCTGTCCGCCGACTGGTCGGACACGGTGGGAACGCCCTACGTGCTGAAGATCAACCCCTCCATGCTCCCCGTGGAGGTGGCGGCGGTATCCATGGAGGGCATGGACACCGTGGAGCTGACGGAATTCCTGGATGAAACGCTGATGAACAAACTGGAGGGCGTTCCCGGCGTCGCCCGGATCACCACCAGCGGCGAAATTGAGCAGGAGCTGCACGTGGTGCTGGATCAGAAGCTGATCGACAAGCTGAACGACCGGATCGCCGCTGCAATCAACGGTGAACTGGACGATGCCGCCGCCGAGCTGAACGAGAAAAAGGAAGAACTGGAAGACGCCCAGAAAAAAGTAGATGGCGCACAGTCCCAGCTCAGCGCCGGGGTCAACGCCCTGATCGAGGGTGAAACGCAGCTGAATGAGAAAAAGACGGAGCTGACGGCCATGCGGGAGCAGCTCCAAGAGCAGCTGGAACAGGCGCAGACCGGGCGGCAGCAGCTGGTGCTCGCCTACAACGCCCTGAAAGAGCTGGACGATCAGGTGAACAACGTCCTTTCTGCCCAGCAGGAAGCCCATGGTTATTTGAATACCCTCCAATCTCTGTCCGACCGGCAGAGCGCCCTTGCGAATAAGGAAAGCAGCCTCGCCCAGCTGAAACAGGACAATGAAACTCTGGACGCCGAGATTCAGGCGCTCCGGGAGCAGATCGCGGGCATGGACCCCGCCGACGAAAATCTGCCCGCTTTGAGCGCGGCGCTTGCGGAAAAAGAAGCCGCTTACAATGACAATCTGCTGACCATCGCCCAGGCAGAGGCGGAGATCGCTGTAGAAAAAAGCACTCTGGAGGCGGACATGGCAGCTGCCGGTGTGACGGCGGAGACTCTGCCCGAACGTCTCACCGCCGCCGCAGAAGCCGCCGCCGCAGCGGATGCCGCGGTGGACGGAATCGACGCGCTGCTGGCATCTCAGGGAACCGACCGGGCGGGTCTGGCCGCCTCCGTGGCGGAGACGAAGGCGCAGCTGGACGCGCTGGACGAGGGCATTGCCCAGCTGGAAAGCGCGTTGGAAGAACTGGATAACGGTATGCTCTCCATCGAGGAAGCCCAGCAGCTGCTGAATGAGCAGAAAACCGCCGGTATGCTCCAGCTCAGCACCGGCGCGGCCAAGCTGGCGGTGAGCAGCGCTGCCATTTCCCAGGGCTTAAGCCAGATCGAAAGCGGTCTGGACACCGTGGAAAGCAGCCGGGAGGACGCGCTGGACAAGGCTGACCTGAACAACATCGTCACCATGGAAATGGTATCGAAGATCCTCGCCGCCCAGAATTTTGCCATGCCGGCGGGATACGCGGAGCAGGACGGGGTAAAATACATGGTCTCCGTGGGCGACGAGATCACGGATCAGGAGACGTTGGAAAACCTTCTGCTGTTCGACCCGGACATTGACGGCATCGACCCCGTGCGGCTGAAGGATGTGGCGGTGGTCATGCTCACCGACAACCGGGACACGACCTACGCCAAGCTCAACGGCAAGGACGGCATCGTGCTGAGCTTTGAAAAGCAGAGCACCTACGCCACCGCCGAGACCACTGACAACATTGAAGCGCGTTTCCGGGCGTTGGAAAAGGAATACCCGGGCTTAAGCTTCGTGTCCCTGATGAGTCAGGGCGACTATATCTATCTGATCGTTGATACCATTCTGAATAGCCTATTGCTGGGTGCGGTGTTCGCGATCCTGATCCTGTTCCTGTTCCTGCGGGATCTACGCCCCACGTTTATCACCCTGTGCTCCATTCCCATCAGCGTGATCTTTGCTATTGTGCTGATGTACTTCACCGGCGTGACCATCAACATGATTTCCCTGTCCGGCCTTGCCGTGGCGGTGGGTATGCTGGTGGATAACTCCGTGGTGGTCATCGAGAATATTTACCGCCTGCGGGCCAAGGGCGCCAACGTTATCCAGGCCGCCGTCTCCGGCGCAAGACAGGTGGCGGGGGCGGTGACGGCCTCCACGCTGACCACCGTCTGCGTGTTCCTGCCCATCGTGTTCGTCACGGGTATCACCAAGCAGCTGTTTACCGATCTGGCGCTCACCATGACCTATTCCCTGCTGGCAAGCCTGATCGTTTCCCTGACTTTGGTGCCCGCCATGGCGTCGGGAATGCTGCGCAAGGAGCACGAGATCAAGCCGGGGCTTCTGGAAAAGCATCTGCTTCCCGCCTACCGCAAGGCGGTTAAGTGGTCGCTGGGGCATAAGGCCGTGGTTCTGATCGTTTCGGCAGCGCTTCTGGTGGTCACGGCGCTGGGAAGTCTTGCCAAGGGCTTCATCTTCATGCCGGACATGGATATGCCCAGCGTGAACGTTACCCTCACCATGCCCGAGGACGCGGATATGGCGGAGGCCGTCGCCCTCGCCGATCAGGTGCTGGACAGAATATCGGAAATTGACGGAATTGAAACCGTGGGCGCGATGATGGGCAGCAGCACCTCCATGCTGAGCATGGGAAGCGGAGAATCCCACGACGTAACGGTTTATATCACTCTCGCCGACGACACGGCCAGCGGCGCGGCTGTCGGCAAACAGATCGAGGAAGCCTGCGCGGATCTGCCCTGCGAGGTGACGACCTCTTCCGCCATGATGGATATGAGTATGCTCACCGGCAGCGGCGTTTCCGTGAACGTCTACTGCGACGACATGGATACCCTCCAATCCGCCGCCGCACAGGTTGGCAAGGCGCTGGCAGACATCCCCGGTGTGGCGGAGGTTTCCGACGGATTGGAGGACGCTTCCCCTGCCCTCCACGTGGCCATCGACCGCAACGCCGCCATGAAGCACGGCCTGACCGTGGCGCAGATCTATATGGAGCTGGCCTCCGCCCTGACGGACAACGCCACCGCCGCCACGCTGGAGCTGGACGGCGTTTCCACGGACGTAATTATCGAAAAGCCCGAAGGGGCGGTGCTGGACGTGGATTCTCTGCGGGGTTACGTCTTTGAAGTCACCAAACAGGACGGTACGGTGGAGGAGGTTCCTCTGAGCGACTTTGCCGAAGTGCGGGAGACGTCCAGCCTTGGCTCCATCCACCGCCTCAACCAGAGGCGCTACCTCTCCGTCACCGCGACGCTGGAAGAAGGCTACAACGTCACCCTGATCACCGCCAAGGCACAGGATGTTGTGGGTGCTTTGGACTTGGGTGACGGCGTCAGCTATACGTTTACCGGCGAAAATGAGACGATCATGGAAGCTGTGCAGCAGCTGCTGTTGATGCTGGTTCTGGGCATCCTGCTTGTGTATCTCGTGATGGTCGCCCAGTTCCAGAGCCTGAAATCTCCCTTCATCGTCATGTTCACCATCCCGCTGGCCTTCACCGGCGGATTCATGGCGCTGCTGCTGTGCGGCATGGAGATCAGCGTCATTTCCCTCATCGGCTTCGTGATGCTCACCGGTATCATCGTTAACAACGGCATTGTGCTGGTGGACTACATCAACCAGCTCCGGCAGGACGGCATGGAGCGCCGTGCGGCCATTGAGGAAGCAGGCGTCACCAGAATGCGTCCCATCCTGATGACCACCATCACCACGGTGCTGGGTCTGGTGGACATGGCTGTACACAAGACCGCAGGCACGTCGCTGATGAAGCCCGTCGCCATCGTATGCATCGGCGGTCTTGTGTACGCGACGCTGATGACGCTGTTCGTGGTTCCCTGCATCTACGACATGCTGAACAAAAAGGAACTGCGCAGCGTCCGGGAAGAGGACCTGAAGCTGCTGGATCTGTAAGCGCATAAAAACTTTCACCCCCGGCTTTTGCTGGGTGGCCGTAAAACAGCGAATGGAGCGCATCAGTACAGATACGCTCCATTTCTCGTACCAACCGGGGCACCCCCTTGGCTTCCCCTTTGGGGGAGCTGTCACCGAAGGTGACTGAGAGGGCATTTGCAGCCTAGGGAAGCTCTGATTAAATCGGCAAGAGCTGTGAGCGAGAGATTTTTCGGCCAATCGAGGTATCGAAAACGGCGGAATACTTTGTGTATTTCCCGCTTTCGATACCGAAGAGTGGACGGAAAAGATTCGCTCACGGCCGCAGACGATTTATTCAGAGGTTCCCTAGTATACCCTCTCCGTCCTCGCTGCGCTCAGCCACCTCTTCCAAGGGGAGAGGCAAGGGAGCGGATTTCTTAAGATATGGGCAAATTCCCTTGCTTTTTCCCTCGCCGCATGGTAAAATGTTCTGACGAAACTGATAAAAGGGGGAGTTTGCTTGAAGCGTATCGGGATCGGGCTTTTTCTGTGCATATTGCTGATGGGCTTTTTTGTGCTGCCCGCGTCCGCCGAGAGCGCGGCTTCCCGGGTGGATACCTACTGCACCGTCAGCGCCGAGGGCGACTGTCAGGTGAATATGACCGTCACCCTGCGCATGGAGTATGTCACTACTGCCATGAGTTTCCCTCTGCCCGCCAATGCCACGGGCATTACCCTGAACGGCGCTTCCGTCTCCACCAGCAAGACATCCTCCGCGACCATGGTCGATATCAGCCGGGTGGTCAGCGGCATTACCGGGGAGATTCCCCTGAATTTCAGCTTTACACTCCCCAAGTCCGTGGGCGTTGTGACCGTTGACAAGGAGCGGAAGTTACAGCTGAGCGTCGAGCTGCTCAGCGGCTTTGAGTTCCCGGTGGAGCAGCTGAGCTTTGTCATCACCATGCCCCCGGGAAATATGCCCAACGCGCCGAAGTTCACCAGCATCTACCGTCAGGAGAGCATTGCCTCCGACCTGACCGTCACGGTGAGCAGCAACCAGATCATCGGCGCCAGCAAGACCATTCTGAACGACCACGAAGGCATCACCATGACCATGCTGGTGGATCAGAAAATGTTCCCCACTGTCAGCACCTACATCCGGGAGGGCAACCCGGAGATCAAATACATGCTGATCTGCGTGGGTCTCGCGCTGGTATACTGGCTGATTTTCCTGCGCACGAAGCCCATCGCCCACATCCGCAGCACGACCCCGCCTGAGGGCATTACCGCGGGCGAGCTGGGCTGCCGCCTGACATTATCCGGCGGCGATCTGACCATGATGGTGTTTACGTGGGCGCAGCTGGGCTACCTGCTCATCCAGACGGACAGCGGCGGAAAGGTGCTGCTGCGCAAGCGCATGGACATGGGCAACGAGCGCAGTCTCTTTGAAAACAAGATTTTTGCACTTCTCTTCGGCAGCCGCCAGACGGTGGACGCCACCGGCTATCCCTACGCCAAGCTCAGCCGCAAGGTGTCGGCCATCGTTCCCAATGAGCGGAATATGTACAAGGGCGTCAGCGGAAACATGAAGATTTTCCGGGGACTTTGCTGCGGCGCCCAGATTTTCTGCGGCGTGTGCGTTGCCATGAATATGACCTCCGTCCGGGCGATCCAGATCCTGCTTTCCATCATTCTGGGGGCCTTTGGCGCGGTATCCGGGTGGCTGATTCAGGATATGGCCTACCGCACCCATCTGCGGGGCAAGCTGCCCATGCTGATCGGGGCAGTGTGTATTGCCCTATGGGTAGTGCTGGGGCTGCTGTGCGGGCAGGTCTGGATACCGCTGCTCAGCGCGCTGGGCGAATTCCTGCTGGGTTATTTCGCCGCTTACGGCGGAAAACGCAGCGATCTGGGCAGCTACGCGGCGGCGCAGGTGCTGGGATTCCGGCGCTACGCAAAGAAACTTCCCACGGAGGACGTCAGCCGCCTGATGGCCAACGACCCGGATTATTTCTTCAATCTCGCGCCCTTTACGCTGGCGCTGGGGGTCATCAATCCCTTTGCCAGAGCCTTCGGCCATCGGAAGCTGGAGCGGTGCCCGTATCTGGTTACCCGCGCCCGGAACGTCCAGACGGCGGAGGAATGGGCAGGCATCCTGCTGGACACGGCCGACCGGATGGACGAAAAGCTCCGTCAGATGCAGATCGACCGGTGGATACCGGTCCGCCTGCGGCGGAGAAGGAAGTGAAAACCCACGGGTCATTGATTGGGTGTTCGCAATACAGTGAGTGGAGCGTATCGGTATCGATACGCTCCATTTCTCATGTCAACATGCGCTATGTAACGGGGAACAACCCCCTTGGCTCTCCCTCTGGGAGAGCTGTCATACTATTTCTCGATAAAATGGTTAACACCATTTTATCCTGCGAATTCTTCGCAGGCCGCCGGTAGCGGCGAGAAATGTATGGACTTACGTTTTTTGCGGCTACGCCGCTGGCTGCTGAAACAGCAGCCGAATAAAACGGTTTTTAACCGTTTTATTGAAAACTAGTATCACCAAAGGTGACGGAGAGGGCGCTGCACCCCGGTTTTCCCTCTCCGGCTTCGCTTCGCCCAGCCACCTTTCCCATAGAGAGAGACAAGGGGTGCAGCTCATCCCGTGGGTTCTGTGTTATTTCAGCATCTCCCGAACCTGAGCGATGCTCAGCCCCTGCTCCCGGGCGATGGCCGCGATATCCTCATACTCGGCCTTCTGCCGCTGGACGCCGTAACCGGAGGATATCTTCTGCCGAACCGCGCCGTAGGGGGTGGAAACGGTCTGTGTGCGCCGCTCCAGCGTGTAGCGGTTTTGAAGGCTTTCCCGGATGCCCAGAGTGGTGGTGTGGCGGAAGATCAGCCGCGCCATTTTCTCCCGGTCGCCCGCCCGGCACAGGACGCTCAGAAGCACGCCGGGGCGGTTCTTTTTCATGCCGATGGGGGTGGTGAACACGTCCAGCGCGCCGCCGCTCAGCAGCTGCTCCATGGCGAACCCGATCTCCTCACCGGTCATGTCGTCGATGTTGCACTTAAGCTCCGCAATGGCGTCGGTCTGGTCAGAGGTCTCCCCCAGCATGACCCGCAGGCAGTTCGCTTGCGGGAAGTCCTTTTTGCCCATGCCGTAGCCGGTTTTCTGCACCCGCATGACGGGCAAGTTCCCAAAATCGTCGGCAAAGTATTTCAGCAGCGCCGCGCCGGTGGGGGTACACAGTTCGCTTTGGACAGTTCCGGCCTGAATGGGCATTCCCTCAAGAAGCAGGGCGGTGGCGGGTGCGGGAACGGGGAGAATCCCATGGGCGCACCGGACGGTGCCGCTTCCCACGGAGACGGGGGACACGATCACCTGATCGGGGCGAATTTCCCGCATCAGCAGGCATACGGCGGTGATGTCCGCAACGGCGTCCATGGTGCCGACCTCGTGGAAGTGGATCTGCTGAACCGACACGCCATGGACGCGGCTTTCCGCCTTGGCGATGAGATTGTACACGGCCAGAACGTCCAGCTTGACCATGGAGGGGATGGGCAGTCTGTTCACGATTTCCTCAATGCCCTCCATGCTGCCGTGAACATGGTCGTGATGATGACTATGGAGGTTCTCGTCTTCCTCGACTCCCGCCACCCGGACGGAAAAATGGGTTCCAGACACACCGCATTTCACGCCTTTTTCCGCGCTGACGGTGACGCCGGGGATGCCGAGACCGTTCATTTTTGCAAGAAACGCTGCCCGGTCGGGAAGCAGCTCCAGCAGCGCCGCGGCGAGCATATCCCCGGCAGCGCCCATGGCGCATTCGATGTACAGCGTTTTCATCCCTTGACCTCCATGTGATTAATCATGTTCGCCAGATACCCCGCGCCGAAGCCGTTGTCGATGTTCACCACCGACACGCCGCTGGCGCAGGAATTGAGCATACTCAGCAGCGCCGCCACGCCGCCGAAGGACGCGCCGTAGCCCACACTGGTGGGGACGGCGATCACCGGGCATTCCGCGAGACCGCCCACCACGCTGGCAAGCGCCCCCTCCATGCCCGCGATGGCGATGACCACGCTGGCTTCCATAATAGAATCCATATGGGCAAGCAGCCGGTGGACGCCGGACACGCCCACGTCGTACAGCCGCACCACCTCGCTGCCCAGCACCTGGGCGGTGAGCGCCGCTTCCTCGGCCACGGGGATGTCGCTGGTGCCGCCGGTGGCGATGACCACCTTTCCGATGCCGTCGGGCTGGGGAAGTCCACCCACAATGCCCACCCGTGCGTCCTTATGGTAGTCCAGCTCCCGGGTGCTGCCGACGTAGGCCGCCGCCTCGGGGGACATTCTGGTGATGAGGACGCGGGTCTGGCCGTTGGCGCGCATGGCGTCGATGATGCCGCCGATCTGCTCCGGGGCCTTCCCCGCACCGTAGATCACCTCTGCCGCGCCCTGGCGCACCTTCCGGTGCAGATCGACCTTCGCGTAGCCGATGTCCTCGAAGGGGGCCTTTTTCAGTTCCAGCATGGCGTCGTCCACGCTGGTTTCCCCGGATCGGACGGATTCCAGCAGCTTTCGGATTTCAGAGTTCATTTGCGCACCTCCAGATTCAGCAGAACGCTGTCATAATCTTTGCGGAGTTCGGTCACGACCTTCTCCCGGTTTTCCAGAAGCAGGGGCAGATCGGTCTCCCGCAGCTCCAGCTTTGCGGTGTTGCCCACCATGCGGACGCGGAAATCCCGGAGCCCAAGTCCGAAGAGAAATCCTTCCGCTTTTTCCGTCTGCTTCAGCTTTTGAAGCGTGATCTCCTCCCCAGTGCGTATCCGGGTGGAGAGGCAGGCGTAGGCGGGCTTGTCCCAGGTAAACAGCCCGGCTTCCTTGGAAAGACGGCGGATCTCCGCCTTGGTCAGGCCGCACTCCCGGAGGGGAGAGCGAACCGACAGCTCCCGCAGCGCCCGCATTCCCGGCCGGTCGCCCGCGTCGTCGGAGGCGTTGGTACCGTCCAGCAGCACCGGGAAGCCGTCGTTTTCCGCCGCCCGGAGGATTTGCCGGAACAGCGTATTTTTGCAGTGATAGCAGCGGTCGGGCGGGTTCGCCGTGACCGCGCCGCTCATAAGAACGTCCACATGCAGCACCTGCATATCCGCGCCCAGCTCATCCGCCAGCCGCCGTGCGTCCGCCAGCTCAAATTCCGGCTGGAAGGCGGTGCTCACGTAATAGGCCTTCACCCGCGCGGCGTACCGCGTCGCCGCGTACAGCAGGTACGCCGAATCCACGCCGCCGGAGAAGGCAATGGCAACCTCCCGGTTCTCGGCAAAAAATTGCTCCAACGTCATATTGTTTCCTCCAGTGCTGCGGAAATCGTTTTTCTCATTATACACGAGAATGTGAATTCTGACAAGTAGGAAGCCGCACAACAGCCTTTTATGGGTTGCTTTTCACAATCGGATGGTGTATACTAAACGCAGTGTCCTTAAAAAAAAGAAGAGAGGTATCACTATGCAAGAAACAAAAAACAGTTCCTGCTACAGCACCGTGGCGGGGGCGCTCTTTGCCTTTGGGGGCGTTATGGAGCTATTCCAGTGGCTGCGTATCCTCCGCTTTATGTCGTTCAGTGACTATGTTCAGATGCTGATCTGGGTAGCAAGCTGTGCAGTTCTGGCCTTTGCCCTCCTGACGAAGCGCAGAGACATCTTCCTGCCCGTGGGCTTCGCTCTTGCCGGTATCGCCTGCCTGTTCTTCCTGAATTTCAGAAATGTTCTCCTGCTGCTGGGTAACTGGGGCATGGCGTTCTTGGCCGTGGTCTTTGTGACCGACTATCTGCCCCAGCTCCGGGAGCAGATGAAGAAGTTCTGGTTCGTTCCACCTGCGGTCGTTGCGCTTGCCACAGTGCTGTCGATTGGCGGCGTTTGGTTTGTAGCCTTTCTGAGATTGCTTGCTACATGCGCCGGTATGTTCCTGGCAGCCATGTGGGTCGCTTACCCCGAAGGACTCCCTCAGCAGACGGTGAGCACATCCGCCGAAACCGGAAGCTCTCCGGCCACGGCCGCTTCTGAGATTTACTGCGGTCTGGTCAAGCACATTCTGCTGCTGCTGTTCACCTGCGGCATCTGGCTGTATATCTGGATTTACCGCGTCACCGGCTACACCAACAATGTAGAGGGCGAAGAAAACCGCAACCCCACCAACAAGCTGCTGCTGTGCCTGTTCGTCCCCTTCTACGTGATTTATTGGATGTACAAGACTGCCCAGCGTCTTGACAAGATGGCGGCGGCGAAGAATATCCCCTCCGATCTTTCCACCCTCTGCCTGATTCTGGCCATCTTTGTTCCCATCATCCCGCCGATTCTGATGCAGGATAAGCTGAACGACATTGTCACCGGCCGTGTTGCTCCTGCTGCCCCCGCTGCCGCTCCTGCGTCTGCGCCCGCCGCCGCACCGACCAGCGTAAGCGAGGCTGCGGACGACCTGCTGAAGCTCAAGGAGCTGCTGGACGCAGGCATTCTCACCCAGGAAGAATTTGACGCAAAGAAAAAGCAGCTGCTGGGGCTGTAAATTCCATACGACAAGGCGCGGGGCATCTGCCCCGCGCCTTCAGTCTGTCAAATAACCCTCACTTTCAATAAGCGAAAGTGGGGGCATTCTTGT
>ENA-UOOD01003396-UOOD01003396.1-human-gut-metagenome-genome-assembly--contig:-CS67-NODE-3396-length-13236-cov-10.420909_pt1 | contig 13236 bp, 5 predicted proteins | sample MGYA00242464_ERZ724011 | MGnify/ENA metagenome assembly ERZ724011 | reverse complement strand
TACTTTGTTACCGCATTATACAAATCCTGATAGGTTTTCACCACACTATACACCACATCGCCAGTGCTGATAGCTGCAAAGTGACGACGGGCACACTCTATCTTGGCATCCTCGGCACGGCGAAGTTGTGATACTTCGATGTCGTTGCCTTTGGTTTCTGCCACGAAATAAACGTGCTTCACGGAATCTTCTCGAAAAGCTACAGCCCAGTCGGGATTATATTTGCCCATCGGGGTGTTGATGTAGAATCCACCGGGCAGTTTGCTATATACCACCACATCATCCTCAGCTTCCAGCGACTCGGCAAAACTCTTTTCTATACCTTCACTATCTACCACTACAAGGTCGTAAAGCGACTTGGAACTTTCGATAGCGTCCTTGCCAAGTGTACCACGCAGCGTAGCTTCCTCAAAGATGTCAGTACCAAAGGTCCCAGTACGTTTCTCATACTGGATGTGTTGGATGAGCGAGATAGCCTTACAATCGTTGATGATGCGACCGGCTTTGATGATGAACTCTTCTGGATTCAGCTTGAACTGATGGAAAGTCGCAGGATTAACGCCTTTCAGCATTTCTACAATGGTGCGGCGAGTTAGACCGGTGGATTGCACGAGTTCACCTACCAAGTCGTAAGTTACTTCTGCTCCAATAACTTCCGTTACCCGAATGGTTTTCACTGTAGCGGCACTCATGGCTGCTCCGGCTTCCAATTCTTCGCGGTCACGGATGCTTTCCATGCCGCCACTCTCCACTACAATACGGATTTCTGTCACATTCAGGTGCTTGTCGAGTGCATCAATGGCACTCTTGATGAGTTTTGGCGTTTCAAAACTCACGTTATAGTAGGTACGTGTATTGATGCGCCGCCACAACTCTTGCCACTCTTTTTTGTTGAAGTTGTCTTTAACTAAGTGAGCCTCCGTTTTATTACGTCCATTGGCTGGTTTGAAGGCATCGGGATTGAACACTTTATCCAACTGTTTGATGATAAACGAATGTAGATTTTCCACCTCACCAAACTGGAGCGAATCGGCTTTCTTTTCGTCAAAGTACTTTTGCGTGAGCTTGCCTTTCTTGATGTAACCTTGGGTTATCAGTTCTTCGTGGATTTCCACGGCCTGTTCGGTCGTAATCTTTATGCTGTGTCCATCTTGTGTCTGTGCCAGTTGGTCGGCAAACAGTGTGGCTGTCACCACTGCCGGACGGTTGGCGCAGGCTTCTGCCATATCGGTTTGCAGCTTCTTGGCAAAGTCGTCATAGCTCTCGCTGGCAATAACAGTCAGGATATTGGTGTCGAACACATGGTCGCCCAATACATCGGCATCTTGACGTTCGCCCTTATCGTTGACGCATAGGCGCATACCACGTCCCACCTCCTGACGTTTCTTGATTTCGTTGGAGGTGTCTTTCAACGTACAAATCTGGAACACATTAGGATTGTCCCAACCTTCCTTCAAGGCCGAGTGAGAGAAGATGAAGCGAACGGGGCAACTTTGGCTAAGTAAACGCTCCTTATCCTTCATGATAAGGTCGAAACCACGTTCTTCGTTTTCGCCTTCCTTATTCTTCGATTCCACGCTCTTCCCTTTTTTATCGATAGAGAAGTAACCATCGTGAATGTTTTCGGGCGCATGCTTCGGGTCGGAAAGAAAGCGTGTGTAAGAGGCATCCGTAAAGGTAGGCATAAACTCCTGCAAGGCACGTTGGTACTCCTCCTCAAACATCTTTGCGAACTTACCCTTTTCCACGTTGTCTTTATCGTAGATGCGATAACTGTCCACATGGTCGATAAAGAACAATGACAGCACTTTGATACCGCGAGCGAAAAGTTGGCGTTCACGCTCCAAATGGGTTTTGATGGTTTCTCGTATCTGATTGCGGCGGAGAATCTCCTCATTCACGCTGCCCACCACCTCACCGGGATGAAGCGTCAGTCCGTTGAGGAAATGCACGGTGTTGGTCAGTCCGTCTATACGTTCCACTTTAAAGTTATCGGCATATTCCTGCAAACCGCCGCTTTGCTCTTTGAGGTCGAAGCCCTCATTCACCAAGCGAATGGTCTGGCGTGTGCCACTGGTTGTCTTGACATCGAAGCCCAATCGAGCTTGTGGATTGCCTTTACTAATGACGATTTCATCTAGATAAACATAGCCATTGGTGGCTGTAGAACCCACTTGATGTACACTGCGTACTTCTATCTTCTTCACCAGCTTCTTGTTATAAGCGTCGATGGCATCGAGGCGATATACTTGGTTGAATATTTCACGGTGTGTGGCGCTGTATAGCAAGGTAAAGAGTGGGTTAAACAGTTTGATACCCTTTCGTGTGGCATTACTTTTATCCGTTCCCAACACGCTTTGCGGCTCGTCAATAATTAGGATGGGATTCGTTTTTGCCAAGATGTCAATAGGCTTTCGCGAACCGAACTCATCACGGCGTGAGAAGATGATACGGGCAGCGGAATCACCTGCGCGACCTTCCTTGTTTTTATCCTCGTTAAGCGAAGCATTGAAAGCCTGCGTATTGATAATCATTACATGAATGCCGTTATCCGAAGCAAAGGCATCAATCTTAGCAAGCTGCTTCGAATTGTAGATGAAGTATTGCATACGCTTACCATATTCTCCAGCAAAGTGTTCTGCCATACTCTCAAAACTCTTGAACACGCCTTCGCGGATGGCAATACTGGGCACTACAATCACAAATTTCGACCAACCATAGCGGGCGTTCAGCTCGTACATGGTCTTGATGTAGGTATAGGTCTTACCCGTACCTGTTTCCATCTCGATGGTAAAGGTGCGTCCGTCGCCCTCCAGATGCTCCACGGGCTTCAATCCTTCTGCCATCTGTATACCACGCACATTCTCGCAAATGCTTTCATTGTCAAGTACAAGGGGCAGATTGCCGAAGCCGTCGAAACTGAGCGCACCAAACTTGTTCAAGAAGGTGCGGCTGCCGTCGTGTTTGGGTTGTCCCTGAAATACGTCGCTCACGCATTTGGTGGCTTCCGCTTGAAAGCGTTGATGTTTATATCTTATTTTCACTTTTTGCCTCCTTTCTTACTTTTGTCGCTAATCGCCTTGATAGCGTTCAAATAATCTTGCTCCACATCGCTGAGTGTGCGTTGTTTATATTTACGATATTCAGTAGTGGCATGGTCCATTGCTTCTTGATGGGATACTCGGCCTCCATCCAGCAGGAGTTGTTCTCCAGTTGAGGTGAGTATGCGATCCAGATAGTTTGCCCAATCGTTCATGGTCATGGGTTGCTCTTTCTCGGCTTGGCGTTCTGCGAAATCAAGTAAAGCGATAATCATGTCAAGATTATAGAAGGTTGTCATGTATGACTTACCATCTGTGGCAGTTGTTCGGAATTTCCGAACAACTGAGTCCTCTTGTAGTTCGCCTTCTTCGAAAATGTGCTTAATATGCTCACTTACATTCGATTTACTCGTCTGATACAGCTCGCACATCTGCGCTTGAGTAAGCCATAAGGTATCTTCCTCAAGTTTCACATCTATCTTTGTCAGACCGTCATTGTCTGTATAGATTAGTATTTTATTGTTCTCTTCCATGGACACGTTAAATTACTCTGATATTATTAAACGCATCATTATCTGCCCAGTCCAAGGCTTGCTTGAACTGTTCGTAAATGTTGATTTTCTGAGCATCTTCTTTGAAGCAAGCATCACGGAAGAGTACACGCAAGGGGCTTTTGCCGGCCATCGCAGCTACTACCTTATCGGTAATACCTTCGGAGAAGCAAGCCACGAGATCACCTTCATTGACGGTATAGATGGTGCAACCGTCCACGATTTCTGTCTGCAAGGGCAAGTCCAAGCGGACACCCCATGCTAACATCGAGCCATAGAGCAGGTCGAGGTCGGTACGGTCAGCCTTGATATTGTTGGCAAAGAGGTCGAGCTGATCTTGCTTGTATTCCTTGGGCGAAATTGATACTTTCTCGTAGTTGCTTTCATCAAGGCGATAGACACGGAAGCCGGTATCGAGATTTTGTGTAGTAAGCGGAAAATCAGCTTTGATTTTTGCACCGGCACGACGGATGCGTTCTTTTCCTATTTCGCAGATATTTTTATAACCTTGGTCTTTCTTTGAATCACTTACTTCTTCAGGTAATTGAACAAGAATAAATTGACAATGCTTATCTTTTTCTGAATTTGTTTTCATCAGAGCATGTGCAGTACTTGCTGAACCTGAAAAGAAATCTAATACGATGGAATCTTCTTTCAAGTTAGCTAAAGTAATAAGACGTTGAAGCAATCTTACAGGCTTTGGCCCGTCAAATACACCTTTGTCACCAAAAAGAGATACTACTTCTTGTGCTCCTTCTTGACTATGACCAACTTCTTTATAAAACAGAATTGAGGTTGGTGCCATACCTTCATATTTCAATTCAGATAAAAAACGTTTTATTCTTGGTGTATTATCTCCATTAGGACCAAACCATATTCGGTTGTCTTGGAGTCTCTCTGCAAAAGCTTTTGCAGAGAGACTCCAGCAGCGTCCTGCTGGAGGCTCTACAATTTTCCCCGAAGGGGTCGTTATCGGATAATCACAAGCAGCATTATACGTTTTTACAGAAATGTCACTTGACATCCAAACTCCACGTGGATCATTGTCTGGATTAGAATACCGTAAATTAGCTTCTTCTGTTCGATCTAATCTGCCTATTGTGAAATCTTCAATCTGTTTGACGTACATCAAGATATAATCATGGCTATTTGATACATACTTTGCATCGTTCTTGGGAGAAAAAGCTCTTTCCCACACTAATTGTGCTACAAAATTATGTTCCCCAAATACTTCGTCACAAATATTTCTCAGATTGCGCACCTCATTATCATCAATCGAAATAAAGACAACTCCATCCTCCGTCAGTAAAGAACGAGCCACCAATAAACGTGCATAAATCATTGAACACCAATCCGAATGAAACTTACCATTCGTATCGGTATTCCTCCTGAAGCGATAGCCTAATTCGTCTACATTGCCAGCTTCGATATCCTCCTCGGCGGCGGTGCGGGCAAAATCATCGTGATACACAAAGTCATTACCCGTATTATAAGGCGGGTCGATATAAATCATCTTCACCTTACCCATATACGAGCGTTGCAGAAGTTTGAGCACTTCAAGGTTATCGCCCTCGATATAGATATTCTTTGTGTTGTCCCAATCCACGGAATTTTCCACCACCGGGCGCAAGGTCTTATCGGTTGGTTTGGCAGCTTCCGCACGAGCTGCGTTCTTACCGACCCATGTAAACTGATACATCTCGCCATCGCCATCTGTGGCATGGTCGCCAAGCAATCGGCGAAGCACCTCGAAGTTTACCTTTCGAGAGATTTCACCCGTCTTGTCATCACGTACTTCGGTAAATGCCGAAGGTGCAATCTGATAGAGCGCATCAAGATTGAGTTGCGTTCCGTCTGCGGAGTTCAAGTCCAAATGTTTTAATATGTCAGCCCACTACTGTCCCGTAAAAGTGGATAAATAGTTCTTTGAAATTATTGAAATATAGTCAATTACACGTTTTTTTGAAATGAAACGGACTTGATTTTGCAACTTTGCAGTCTAATACAAATGGCTGCTATGTTCCAAGACAAATACGTATTCCCTCAATTAACCGCTTTTCTGAACAGGACTCAGTTTAACAACTATGTTCGCAAGTATGGTGGCAACCGATATGTGAAACATTTCACTTGCTGGAATCAGATGCTCGCGATGATGTTTGGACAACTGAGTAACCGTGAGAGCCTGCGAGACTTAATCGTTGCTTTCGAGGCGCATAGGGCCAAGCAATATCATCTTGGGTTAGGTCGTGAACCGATAGCCAAGACAACTCTTGCGACAGCCAACCAGAACCGTGATTACAGAATTTTTGAAGAATTTGCATTCTATATGATGAAGGAAGCCTGCGAGAAGCGGACGACCAACATCCTTGACATTTCCGGAAAGAAATATGCGTTTGATTCAACAACGATTCCGTTATGTCTTGCAACATTCCCATGGGCAAAGTTCCGAAACAAGAAAGGAGGAGTTAAGGCTCATGTCTTATATGACATTGAAGCACAAGTTCCTGCCTTCTATACCGTAACCACTGCATCAAAGCATGATTCTACATTACTGTCTTCAATCCATTATGAACCAAATGCTTATTATATCTTCGACAGGGCTTATGATTCCTTTAAAGAACTCTATAAGATACATCTTACAGACTCTTTCTTTGTTGTCAGAGCCAAGACGAATTTAAAGTATAAGACAGTCCAATGGAAGCGAAGAATGCCAAAGAATATAATGACAGATGCGGAAGTGAAACTGACCGGCTATCTCTCCGAGAAGAAATATCCTGAGTCATTCAGACTCGTCCGATATTACGATGAAGAAGATGACCGTGAGTTCACTTTTTTGACAAATGCAAAACAACTTTCTGCACTGGATATCGCCAATCTTTATAAGAAAAGATGGTTAATCGAGCTGTTCTTCAAATGGCTCAAGCAGCATCTCAAGATAAAGAAATTTTGGGGCACAACAGAGAACGCTGTTCGCATACAAATCAGTGTGGCTATTATCACATACTGCCTTGTGGCTATTGTCCAACATGATATGAAGTTGAAACGCTCAACCTATGAAGTTTTGCAAATTCTCAGCATATCATTGACTGACAAAACCCACTTGCGTGACCTGTTCGATAAGACTAATTTCAATGATGTCAAAGATCTAAATAATCCCCTTATTCCGGGGCTATTTGATTAATTGTTTAACTCGTCCCATTTTAACGGGACACTAATGATGTCAGCCATATATTTTGTTTCTTAATTGTTTTCTAATGTTTTAAGTTCCTCTTCCAACTTAGCAATCTCACGCTTCAAGGCACGGGCTTCACTGTTGAGTTCCATCTGTTTGGCAAACTGCCTTTCATTCCGTACACGCTTCTGCAAGGCTTCCGCTACCCGTCGCTTACGGGCCAATTCATCTTGCAATGCCATAATCTGTTTTGTATCGGTAGCATTGGTAGTACCGAATCCGGAGATTTGCCCCGCAAAAGCTTCGTATATGTTATCCAGTGATGAACCTATCAATTTTAACTTTACATTCGCCTGCGGCATCCATTCTGTGTGGAAAGTTTTCAAGATATTGAATCGTGTCTTATCCACATCCGTCCATTCCTTGTAGTTGAGCAACAATCTACCACGATTGACATATTGCAGCACAAACACCACATGGCGCGGCATCAGACGGTCGATGGCAAGAAACACATCATCCGGCGTATCTTTCACTTTGAGCGTCACCAAGAACACCACAATTTCATGCACCGCCTTACCCTCGTCCACATTCATGGTGGATGGAGTCAACTTATAGAGCCATTGTATGCGTTCCACATCTTCCACAAATCGCGTCTTTAAGCGTGTGTTAATCTCCAAATGCTTGTAAAAGGCTGTCTTGGGTACCAATCTGTCCACGTGCGTGGAGGTAGGAAAGTTAAGTATATTGTCCATTTTGTCTCATCTAATTAACCTCATTATTATGATGCCGTTCATACGAATCCCATAAAAAGCGCACGAGAGTTGTACTACTTCCAATTGCTAAACTAGCATGACGAGATTCAAGCCCTTTATATGAACTGGACTTGCCATGTCCGCTACCATACAGATTTCTCAGTTCTGCAACGCCTTGTGCAATAGCTTTAAGATTACCAAGAATAGCCTTTATAGACTTAGCTCCTTTAACATCATCAGAGATATTTTTAGGCATCAGATGAAAATGTTTGAAAGTTTCATCAACAAGACGTGGAACTTCCCAATCTTTATCTACAGTACAGCCTTCAAATTCAAGTATTGTTTTACAACAACTTTCAATTAGTTCTTTAGCCTTACCAATTGCTTCTGTTGGATTTCCGTCCTTCAGATTGAGCATTAAATCAATTTGGGCTGATATGTAATCGCTGTCAAAAGCTTCTTTTAAAGTTTCAGCCGTAGCGGTCATAACCATTGTACCACCTGCTTTATCAAGTATGCTACGGCATTTTTTGTAAGCAACCGCACGGCTTTTACGATTTTCTTCATCATGTTCCTTCATTGAAGAAAGTTCGTAATATCTGATTAAATCGCTAAGTAGCTTCATTTTATCTTCATATTTTGCATCGTTGATATATGCTATCAGAGATTTGCCTTTTGAAAGTCTATATGTTTCACAAAGTGGAACGCCTATACTTTTATAGGTAAAAGCATCAAAATCAGCTGTACTAAAGTCCAGGACATAACCTCCTTCATTTAAGAAGTTGACTATAGTACCTATTTCTATATCAGATAATTTCATTTCTCTTTAATTATTAAGAAGGTTATCAACTCAAAGTCGTCCAAACCTTTAATTTCTCCATGCAAGGCTGTTGTCTCACCCACAGAGAAAAGGCTCTCAATGTCTGTTTCTTCCTTAATGCTTACGATGCTGTCAATAGCCATTTGGAGCAACGTGTTGTACTTGGTCATGCGGCGGCCGTCTTGCGTTTCACGGTTGACCGCAGCACAGAGCGCACGGTCATAATCGTTTTGATTTTTACAGAGCGCACGCATGATGTCGAGCAGTTGTTTAGGGTGCAGATGGTCGCAAATAACCTCTCCATCGTCTGCCAGATAGACCATGTAGAACGGATGCAGTTGATTCTTACGGTCAATATTAACGGCATTGTTGCGGTTCTTCAACACAAACATCACGCCCGGTTTCGCCAATTCGGAACCGGCTACCACCGCATTCAATCCGAAAGGTGCATGTTCAATATCCGGATGTTCCTTGACATATTGCAAGAGGTCAAGCCGAAACTCGTTCAATCCCAAATCCATGATGTTGATACCGGTGTCCATATCTTCAATATCCACCACTTCATTCTGTAACTTCTTTAGTTGTCCAAGGCGATATTCCAAATCGGCTTCTTCGCCCATAGAAAGCGGATTGCCGGTACCTGCTGCGGTAAGGATAGTAGCTTTCATTCGACTTTCGACACGTCCTTTGAGCTGAATATAGTCGTCAAGTTCCATATCCGGCCAGTAGTTGACAAGCTGGATTTGTTTGTTACGGCTACCGATACGGTCGATACGCCCGAAACGCTGGATGATGCGTACGGGATTCCAATGGATGTCGTAATTGATGAGGTAGTCGCAATCCTGCAAATTTTGGCCTTCGCTGATACAATCAGTAGCTATAAGTACATCAATCTCATCCGTGGCATTGGGAAAGAGGGCTAAACGGTCTTTCGACAAAGGTGAAAAATAAGTCAGCACATTATTGAACGACATAGGAAACTTCGGCAATGTGCATCTGCCATCGGTAGAGCCGGTGATGAGAGCCGTATCGAGTCCGCAGGTTTCCTTTATCTTCGTGGATAACTGCTCATAGAGATAATTGGCTGTGTCGGCAAATGCCGTAAATATAAGCACTTTCTTGTTTTCTCCATTTATCGGGTTACTAAACTTATGTTTCAAATCCCCGATAAGCATCTGTAACTTGCTGTCGTGTTCGGGCGTAATGTCCTTCAACATCAGCAAGAGCAGGTCTAACCGTTCAAAATCGGCTTCGAGATCGCGTCGCCAACTCACATAGTCCATGTCTGCCAATGAAATCTTCGACTTCTTGGTGGCAAACGGATCAGTGTCGCCTTCGGATGAATCCATATCATCAGTGAAAGAAGATACATCAATGGTTGCACCGGAATGTTTCTTGTCGTATGCATCTATCAGTTCCATTGTCTGCCGAATGTACTCATGGATGCGGTTAAGCGTCAATCGGAAAGAATTGACCGAACTTTCCAGACGTTTCAACAGGTTGGTGGCCATGAGTTTGCGCAAGCCTTTTTCACGCCCGTCAATAGACAGACCTTCACCATCGTAGTCAATACTGTAACCGTTACGGGCACAATCGAAGAGATAAAGCGAAGGGGTGTATATGGAAAGATTCAGGGCATTGAGCTGTTCGGCAATGTCCTTGAAATTGATGGCATCGCCCAAGTCCGTTAAACGCGGACGGCGAGACAAGGGGGCAAGCCGCTTAGGAAACTCGCCAATATCTTTCGTGTCGTAATACTTGATGATATGGCTACGACTACGTGCGATGGTCACGGCATCGAGCATCTGAAAAAAGTCAAACTGAAGACTTGACAGCAATCGTTCCGTAGTCCGTTCGCTTGGCTCCAACTTAGCCCAACGATTATAGGCAGTCTGAGCAGACTTGAATATGTCGTCAATGTTGCGGTCTAGTTCAAGGGCTTCGTTGATATTCTCCACACGCCCCTCGTATGCCAGTTGTAACTGGTTCTTCAAATCACCGAACCGATTATTGACCGGAGTTGCTGAAAGCATGAGCACTTTTGTCTTCACACCCTGACGGATGACACGTCGCATCAACCGCTGATAACGGTTCTCCTTGTGGCGGTCTGTTTCTACGAGCATATCAAAATCCGCTTCATCCTCTTCGTCCACATTACCGCCATTGCGGAAGTTGTGGCTTTCGTCAATCACAATCAAGTCATAGTTTCCCCAATTCACATGCTCCAAGTCGAGGCCATTGCTCAAACCACGGTCACGTGAAAGGTCGGAGTGGAAGAGGATGTCATACCTTAGCCGATCGGCAGCTACGGGGTTGTTTTTGTAATTGGCACGGAAAGTCTGCCAGTTGTCATTCAGTTTTTTAGGGCAAAGTACAAGCACCGACTTATTACGGTTCTCGTAATACTTGATAACCGCCAATGCCGTAAAGGTCTTGCCAAGACCTACTGAATCGGCAAGGATGCAACCATTGTATTTTTCCAACTTGTTAATGATAGCCAGCGCAGCATCACGTTGGAAATTATAGAGTTTATTCCAAATAATACTCGTTTTGAACCCCGTGCGTTCATTGGGCAACACATCTTCGCTGATGTCTTCCAAAAACTCATTAAAGATATTATGAAGAGCAATAAAGTAGACATACTCCGGTGCATTTTCTTGATATACAATGTCTATGTACTCCAATATACGCTTCGTTACATCCTCAAATTTCTCATCGTTATTCCATTGCTCATTGAAAATTTCCAGATATGCGTTTGCTGTCGGTGAAGGCAATACATTTACCACATTATACACATTAGCACCACGTTCACAGCCCAATTGTGTGGTAGTAAACTCATTAAACGGGAGGTAAACCCGTTGAGTTTCGTTGTTGACGTGCATAAATCCACCCATCTGTTCTTGCGAAGCATTGGAACGGAACTGCACTTTTCTACGAATCCAGTCTGCACACTCTTTGGCAATTGCTTTTTGTGATAATTGGTTACGAAGGCGAAGTTCAAAGTCTGTGCCATATAAATTACGTTCCCGGTTAAGTTTAGGGATGAAAAACTCCCGTTTCTCTTTCTTTGATTTATCCTTGATGAAAGCAGGAGACGTGAAAATAAAACGCAATTGCTCCACTTGCTCCAATTCTTCTTTCAATGCTTCGTAGGCATAGATGGAGAATGAAGCCGCAGCAATAGACACAAAAGTGCCTTTGGATAACCGTCCTTTGATGTCATCCACTACACGCTCGCTTATATTGTTTATTAATTTGGGATGTTCCATCCTCGTTTTTATTAAACCTTAATTCCGCGACACTTTACAAAAACAATTATTTAAAGTACTGAGCAATAAAATATTGCCCAGTACTTTGCCATGTCAGAAGATTCACTTAAATTAGTGTTGCAAAAAAAACATAAGAAATCTTCAACAAGCATGACAAAAATAAGCATAAAATCCGGTAAACTCACTTCTTTTGGAGGGATATTTTCAATTATGGAGCAATTTGATTCTATGCTCTCATCCGTAATCAATTCAACACTTTAGCAGTCCGATGGAAAGCGAACTATTGAAATAACAAGGAATAACATTTTTTTAAGTCACCAATCAGTTTTTCATCTCATTTTGCAACAACATTTCAACCCCCCAAAGCATCTGCTTCAAGCCATCAAGCCGCCACAGCCCATCCCCCTCCCAAAACACCTTCTGAAGTGGGGGTATCTCACTATACGACTGAGGTACCCTAAGTATACGACTGAGGGTATCTAAGTATACGACTGAATAGGGCTCAGTATAGATTTCCCACCCACAGAACCACATCCGGAACAAGCGTTGGCAAAAAAACAGTTTATGGAAATCGGGAAATACCAAGTGAGATTATACCTGATTCGGCGATGAAAGTGCAGCTAAAATCTTCTTGATTCTTCGAGATTCTTGAAGAATCAAGAAGAATCTATCATTCTCAGCAGCTTCCAATCACTCCCTCCAGCGTCTCTCCGTCGGCAAACAGCCTCCCATCCGCCTGCATCATCCGCTTCTTCAGGCGGAACTTCTGCTGGGACACGGAAGCGGGAGATACGGCAATGAGCGTGGCAATCTGTGCATTGCTGAAGTGCAGGCGGATAAGCATGCAGAGCTGGCTGTCGGCAGGCGTAAGCTGGGGAAAGCGCAAGACAAGGCGTTTGGAAGCACCCTTGTATACTCTGTCAGTAAGCTTCTGCAAGTAGTTCCACTGGCTGTCCGCAAGGAATTTGGGCTGGATGCGCAACTGCTTCACCACTTCGTCTGCATCTATCATGGCGGAAGCAAGCGCCTGCACCTGCCCGTCGAGCATCCGGACACGCTCGCCCTCTTTCCTCAACAGTTCCAGTTCGCGAGGCACAGGGTTGTCTTCATACTCCTTGAGACGGGCACGGAGTGACTCGTTTTCCTTATCCAGACGGCTGCCATGTTCCATGAGGTTCATCAGCGAGCTATGCACTTCTTCGCGCTCTTCGTCGGTCAGCGACATCTCCTTCAGGCACTCTTCCAGTTCCTCGCGCTCGCGTTCATTGTTGCGCAAGCGCTGTTCGTTTTCACTCAGGGTGACAAAATAGTTACGGTGACTACGTTCTTTCTTGAAACGGATAAGGCTGAACAGCATAGCACCGGAAATGCTGAACATAATCACAGAAAACACTCCCCAGAAAAAACGTTCGTAACCACTGACCGGCTTCAGCCGCACATGCCTGCCATCGGAAAGCTCCTTTATCTGATTATACTCACGGTGCAAACCGGAAATCAGGCGGACGGCCCGGGCACTGTCGACAACACCGCATTGCACCAACGAGTCAGCATGAGAAAGGGACTGTTCGTAGTTCATCAAAGTTCTATCGGCAGGTTTCGAGCAGGCTGTCAGCCCCAGAAGGAGAATCAGC
>ENA-UOOD01003389-UOOD01003389.1-human-gut-metagenome-genome-assembly--contig:-CS67-NODE-3389-length-13260-cov-5.067626_pt1 | contig 13260 bp, 10 predicted proteins | sample MGYA00242464_ERZ724011 | MGnify/ENA metagenome assembly ERZ724011 | reverse complement strand
CAAGTGTTTCCTTCTGTTTGGTACGATCATATTTTTTCTTCGCTGCCATGATTACGCCTCCTTTCCTGACTTTTTATACTGAGAATCATAAATTTCTTTATATACACTGCACGTTGTAAGAAGCTCATCATGCGTGCCAACACCAACGCTCTTTCCATCATCAAGCACTAAAATCTGATCAGCAAATCTGATAGAAGAAGTTCTCTGTGATACAATAAATACAGTTGGTGCATTTTTCATCTCTCGAATTGCCTTTCTAAGAGCTGCATCAGTCGCAAAGTCAAGTGCCGAGGCACTGTCATCAAGGATTAAAATGCGTGGTTTTCTTACTAGTGCACGCGCAATAGTCAGACGCTGTCTCTGACCGCCAGAAAGATTCTTTCCGCCCTGCTCAACAAAAGCATCAAGACCGCCTTCCTTTTTCTGTACTACCTCAGCTGCCTGAGCAATTGTAAGTGCTTCCATGATCTCCTCATCTGTTGCATCCTCTTTGCCCCACTTCATGTTCTCACGAATGGTTCCGGCAAACAGCACTGCCTTTTGAGGCACTACAGCAATCTGGCTTCTAAGTGATTCCATATCCTGTTCTTTTACAGGCTTTCCAAATACGAGGACATTTCCCTGTGTCGCATCATAGAAACGAGGAATCAAATTAACAACAGATGTTTTTCCTGAACCAGTTCCACCTATAATACCAATTGTCTGACCTGTCTTTACATGAAGATCAATATCAGTAAGAGATGGTGCTCCTGCACCTGCATACGTTAATGATACATGATTAAAATCAACGGCATTTTCCTGAGTGTTTTTTTCTTCAACGCACTCTTTGCTTCCATTTTCCATAGACGGCTCTACTTCGAGAACTTTCTGGATACGATTTCCACATGCAACTGCCTTTGTGATATTGATGATCAAATCTGCTAATTTAATCAGCTCGACTAAGATCTGAGACATATAGTTGACAAGAGCTACAACTGCACCCTGTGTCAAAATGCCTCCCTCTACTCTCCAAGCACCAGTCCAGACAAGAACAAGAATTGCAGAATTAACGATAACAAATGTTAATGGATTCATCAATGCTGAAATCTTTCCAACAAAAGTCTGTAGTCTTGTAAACTGCTCATTCTCTGTCTTAAAGTGGCTGATTTCTTCTTCTTCCTTATTAAATGCACGAATTACACGCACACCTGTCAGATTTTCTCTTGTAATACCAAGTACGCGGTCAAGCTGTGACTGTACCTTTTTATAAAGCGGAATGCTTGAAAGCATAATGCCAAATACAACAACAGACAAAAGCGGAATTGTAATCACAAAGATCATGGCAGCCTTAAAATCAATAGTAAATGCCATAATCATAGAGCCAAATACAATGAATGGAGAACGCATGAACAGACGAAGCACCAGATTCGTTCCTGTCTGAACCTGATTGACATCACTTGTCATACGTGTGATCAGCGTTGATGTACCAATAGTATCAAGCTCTGTATAAGAAAGCTTTTGTATATGCTCCATTAATACCTGCTTAATTTTCGCTGCAAAGCCTGCTGCCGCTCTTGCAGAAAACCACTGCGCTGTAGTTGCCATTGCAAGACCGATTACGGCAAGCAGTAAAAGCAGCAGTCCCATGCGAAGACAATATGCGCGGTCTTCTGCTGCAATACCGTAGTCGATGATTCCTTTAATAACAAGCGGCACAAACAGTTCAAAGACAGCCTCAAGCATCTTAAAAATAGGTGCCAGACATGCCTCCTTACGGTATGCCTTTAAATAAACCAACAGTTTCTTCATTTCTTTTATTCTCCTTTTCGGAAGCGAAGCAGCATATCATTCCACTTCACACCGCCGTGTGTGGAAGCTGATACACCCTGCCAGATAAATCCAGCTTTTTCATAAAGAGGACGCAGATGATCCTTACATGTTAGCACAACACCGTCTTGTCCACGCTTACGACTCTCCTCGACATAGTGACATACCATCTGGCCTGCAACACCCATTCTGCGATAACGTGCAATCACATTAACACCAAATACAGTCTGCCATGGACCATTTTCTACAAGCTTTGTAGTATCATGATAAAGCTCATCAGGAAGCTCTGGTTTATCATAGGAAGCACCATCAATAAAGCCAATCAGCTCTCCTTCTTCATTGTATGCACCATAGCAAACAAACGCCGGACTTGAAAAACGCTCCTCAAAATCTTTCTCGGATGCAGCCTCTGCCGGAAGGAAGCATGCACGTTCAACTGCTGCAATCTCTCCAACCTGCTCTTTTGTCATTTTCTTCATAGTAACAGATACATGCTTGCCATGATCGCGATAAACAGTGTACTCACGCTGTGCAAGGCCTTCATTATAAATCATGCCCGGCACCTCTTTACGGCTCGTCTCCTCTGCCGGATTTCTTGTCTTTCCAGTTGTACGATTTTCAAACGGCGGAAAAACAGTAAGCGGTAATGGATATACATCTGTCTCTTTCTGATAGCGGTAGCCATTTTCCGGAATTGGCAGTGTTGGGCAGCTATAGAAGGAATCTCTTGGCGTTCCCGGCGCTGGTGCCTCAACTGTTGCCAGCTTAACAGAAATATTTTCTGGCAGCGTTACATTTGTAATCGTTGTCATATGATATGGCTGATCTGGTACATATTCGAGATTTGCCGGACGCTTATACATACTTGTTACAAAAGCTACTTCCTGCGTTTCTTTTGCTGTCTGAAGAGAAAGATCTTCAAAGCTTGCATCTGCCACATCATCAAGAACAATTGCATGACGCGTATCTTCTTTCTCAAAACCAATTGACAGACCCTTTACCTCTAATCCTTTTACATGACGGGCATAAAATCCGTATGCCGGCAAAATACCAAAAATACTTGGCTCCGGATAAGAAGTAGGAAGCTCTGGCACATTATAAGGATCATCCTTCCAGCTCTTTGTCTTTTCGTCCCAATCGACTCTTGGAAGCAAGCCCTCGTTTTTCAAGAAAAATGTATTCACAAGCCAAGGAAGGCTCTGAATGGACGGCTTTGTCTGATACTGTGTATACTCCCAGTTCGTATTTAACTGACGCTGCTCTGTCGCATGCTCCATCGTTAATCCGCCGCGGTAAGTTACCTTAATATCTTCCAGCTGTACATTTTCAATGTTGCTGCCATCAAGACCGGCAAGAAGAATCGGGTATCTTGGATCAACACTCTCTGCGCTGACACGTGCAATTCTAATATTTTTTACCTTTGCAAGTGGTCTTGAGCATCCATTTGCCCTTGATGCTGCCTCTGGTGCGTCAAGAGCTTTCGTGCGGTCTGCCACATAGCCTTCTCCTGCCACATATTTCTTGCCATAAGTTACACCATCTTCTTTGACTAAATTTGCCTGATTCAGCGTAACTGGATTTTCTTCATCCACAACTGTGAAGAAGGAACGTCCGTCCACACTTACAAGCTTTGTTTTATTGTAGGACGGCGTATAACGCACTGCCGGAATTACTGGATAATGCTCATTATCAGGAATAACAAAGCCCCTGTTGTCCAGACGAATATTAGGTGCCTTAGCCTGAATCTCCTCACTCATCTGCATACCTGTCACAGGGAATCGGCAGCGATCACCAACGCGGATAAAAATTGGAGAGCTGCTAATATACTTCATATGGCTGTCTTCAAAAATAATATCTGTCAGATCACTTCCGTCTACTGCTTCTAATGCAAAACCTCTTGAATGCTCAAAATCAACACGGCGCACTGTTACCTGATGATAGCCACATGAAGACTCGGTTCCAAGCTTTACACGTCCTGTCGGGCCACAGCGATCCTCAGCCACAAGCTTTTCATTTGTGTAGGTCTTTGCATAGACGCTTCCTGCATCGTAGCCAGATACCTTGCAATCCTCGATAAGCACATTTTCAAGCGGCATAAAAATACCAGCACCATAGGAGCTTTTCATAACAAGACCATCATCTGTAAGTGAATTGAATACACTATTTCTAACCGTCACATCCTTACAGCAGTCTACATCAAATGCATCTCTATTTGTATCAATCAAAATGCCGTCAACATACATGTTTTCAACACCTTCTGCAATAATGGCAAAATGGCCGCCGATTACGAGTGAGAAATCTGTCAGTACAACATTTTTACAGCGCACAAGTGCAATTGCCTTATTTCCAAACCACTCACCGTTATGACCTCTTTCATTTCTAAAGGCCGGCTCAGACGGATCACCGCCTAAAAGCACATATTCACGGCACTTTTCTTCTTCATTCCAGCTGCTTCCATCAATCAGTCCATCACCAGAAATCATGATATCACACAGATCTGCACCATAAAACAAACTGTTTGCAAAATAGCTGTGACCATGATCCTGCAGACCTGCAAAACGATTGATTTCAGGCTCAAGGTAATTGCCACCCTCGCCATCCTGATTGACATAAGAATGCTTAATATCAGTTCTCGCTGCACGAATCACTGCGCCTTCCTCGAAATGAAGATGCACATGACTTTTTAATTCAATAGTATAGGTACGATACTCTCCTTTTGCAATTACAACAGTTGCACCGCCCTGCTTTGATGCTGCCAGAATTGCTTTGTTGATCGCCTGAGTATTTTCCACAGCACTTTTTTTAGGCGCTGCTCCAAAATCGGATGCGTAAAGAATTGTTTCATATGAAAGATCGTGAGGGCGAATTGCCGCACCTGTTGCTTCCTTAATTGTTTCCATTTTTCTCCTTTGCTTTGATGCCCTATGGCACATACTTATTTTACTTTTTTCTTTGCCAGTTTTTTCCATGCTGCAAAAAAAGCAAGACTTCCTGTCAGCACAAGAATCATAATAAGTGCTGCACAGTGCATAAAAAATTCATCTGGCAAAATCATAATAACTGGATCCGTATATGGATCAAATAGCCAATAGTCATTTTGAAACACAAGCTTGTGAAATGTAATAAATACCCATTCCCAATTTGCTGCGATCAAAAGACCAAGTGCTGCCGGTATACCAACACTAATAATTCCCGCTGCTGCAAAAAGACTTCCAAAACGCTTTTTCTTTGCCGCTATAATTTCAGCAGCTGACAGTGGAATTAAAATCAATGCGCCATACTCGAAAACACTAAATACTTTTTTCACTTCCTCAAAGTGAATACGCCCAGATTCTGACATTGGAAAATCTGGGAAATTAAGTATCCCCGTATGCCAGATATTATTGTAACGAATCAACGCATCAAAGTTTTTTCTGATCACGTCATTACTGTAACCGCTGCTGTCTGAGATATGAAGCAGCTTCATATCTAAATAGTAGAGTGGGCGAAAATTCAGCGTAACAGTTACACTTACACAGACAAGGCACAAAAATAAAATGAGCCCGCCTAATACTGCGGCAAAACAACCTGTCAAAGTTAAGTTTCTGACAGGTCGTCTGCAATGAACTTGATTACTCATGCTGAAGCCCCTGCGCAATCTTTTGTCCTGTTGTTGTTGCAGCCAGTCCTCCCTTTCCTGTCTCACGAATAGCCTCAGGAAGACTGATTCCAACACTTCTCATCGCATCAAACACTTCGTCTGGCGGAATGATGCTTCGAACACCAGCCAGTGCCATATCAGCTGCTGAGAGCGCATTAACTGCACCTACAACATTTCGCTTCACACAAGGCACCTCCACAAGACCGGCTACAGGATCACATGCAAGGCCAAGCAGATTTTTCATTGCCATAGCTGCTGCATGAATGATTGCCTCGGTGTCTCCTCCTGCAAGGTAAACAGCTCCTGCTGCTGCCATGGAACTTGCAGAACCAATCTCTGCCTGACAGCCTCCTGCCGCACCCGCAAGAAATGCACGGTTTGCAATGACACCGCCCACACCTGATGCAATATACATTGCCTCAAGCATACGCTCATCATCAATCTGACGCTGTTCCTGAAGCGTTAGATATACGGCTGGAACCACGCCACAGGCACCAGCCGTAGGTGCTGCCACAATACGTTTCATACAGGCGTTTGACTCACCCATCTTCAGTGCTTTTTCAATTGCCGATGCAATTACTGGACCGCAGATTGTTTTTCCAGACACGACTGCATCATGAAACAATTGTCCATTTCCGCCTACCATACCGCTTCTTGACTTTTGTTTTGCATCATAGGCTGCATCTGCCTCTTTCATCGCCTGATACATTGCCATCAATTCTTTTTTTGACTGCTCGGGACTCACCATGCGCTCCTTACAGTCATCCTCAAGGATCACCTGCCAAAACGGTATATTTTTTTGTTTTGACACCTGCGCAATTTCTTCTAATGATTTATACATATCTCAATCCTTTCGCACTGCATCATTTTAATCTTCCCTTTGTGCCTGACTCAAATATGTGACTTTGACAATTCCTTCCTGTCTGGACAGCCACTTGATTGACTCTGCCGGAACCTCCTGATCGCACTCAATGACCATCGCAGCCTGTCCTCCTCTGCTCTGACGAAACAGCTGAAGCGTAGCGATATTGACACCCTTGTGACCAAGCATTGCCGTAACCTCCATCACATGTCCTGGCTGGTCAATATTTCTCACGATCAATGTCGGATAATCACCCTCAAAATTAGCTGGAAGGCCATCAATTTCACAGACGCGAATGCGTCCGCCGCCTATGGAAGCTGCTACTACCTCAAGCACACTTCCATTTACACCTGTAAGATTTAACTTGACAGTATTGGGATGTGCATCGACTAGCTCCACATGATCAAATGAAAATTTCATTCCAGCCTCATCTGCCAGCTTAAAGCTGTGTGGAATCCTTGCATCATCTACTGCAAGTCCCAATAGTCCGGCGACAATTGCCCGATCTGTACCATGGCCGCTTCCAGTCGCCCAGAAGGAACCATGTAGATGAATCTGTGCCTCTTTGATCGGTTCTGCCAAAAGCTTTCCTGCTACCAGGCCAATTCGAACAGCTCCCGCTGTATGGGAGCTTGACGGGCCGACCATAACTGGTCCGATAATATCAAGAATATTCATTGCTCCTCCTATTAATCAAAAGGAAAGGCCACTCTGCCTGATTCAGAATGGCCCGTTATTCTTAGCATTAGCCAAAAATACCTTTTTTATAAAATGGTTTAATATTATCTACGATTGCTAACGCTGCCGGATCTGCTCTACGGCATTCAATTTCTTTTCCGTTTAAGTAATCCTTTGCAGCAAGCTTTAACTGCTCAAGAACGGTATCAGAGCTGCTTGTAGTCTCTGCTACCAACAGATAACCTTCCTTGCTTCCCTGTACACGCTGTGCTAACCACATACGCTTTACCTGTCTTGTTGCCTTTGCAGTTCTCTTTAAGGCGCCAATCAGCATATCTGGTTCATCAACAAGATCTCCATATGTGACTTCACCCTGCGCTTCATTAGATGCGCTCTTTGTCTCAGTCGGCATTACTGTCTTTGGTACATTTGAAACTGGTGCAGGTGTTGGCTCACTTGCGGACTCCTCACCATTTTCTGCTGCCTCAGCAGCTTTCGCCTTTACTTCTTCCTTCTTTGCACGGATCTTATCAATCAGACCCATTACATGCTCGTTTACAGTAAGTCCAGTTCCATTTCTGTTGATTACAATCTCGGCATTGTTTGCCTTTGCCATCTTCTCAGCTGCCTCGTAAGTCATAACTGAAATACCCATCTCATGCGGCTTATATACTCTCATGAACTCTGTAATATCAGTGAACAGCGGAAGTGCCTTCTGATCAGAATCCTTCTTTCCCATAAACACAATTGCAGGGCGTGCACCCTCTGGAATCTCCTCTCCAGCACGGAAGGTCTTTCCATCCTTCTCCATAACTGTCGGTGCCATAAATTTAGCGTCACATACTTCAAAGAATACATTGTTAGCTAAAATCGTATAAATCTTTAACTTTTCTTTATCATCCTTAAATACAGATGCATCAGGATTCTGTGCCATAAACTGTGCATGCTGAATTAATGCTGCCTGTAGCTTTCCATTGCAAAGATCCTGCTTCTTCTCATCCTTCTTCTGATCCATCTCTGGCATCACATCAGAACGCTTTACGATCATCGGATGATTCATGTTGTCAACAATCACCTGCTCAATGCCCCAATAATACAGCTGAGCAAAAAACGGAACAATTACCTGATTTGGCAGCTTCTGATAAATCAGATGCATTCCACGATCTTCCTCAAGTTTCTTAAGTGCTCTAGTCAGGTTATCCTCTGTTGAAAACAGCCATACATTTCTGCCCGGATCAAGATACGGATACTTCGGTCTTTCTGTAAATGCAACATACAGTGTCTCTGCTTTCTTAATCGCATCGACAACACCCCAATAAATAATCTGCTGCTTAATCGGGAAATGAATTGCCTTATATTTCTCATCTTTTTTTGCAATCTCTGTGTTGAAGTAAATATAAGTAAGCTCGTCCAGGCTCAGATCTCCAATCTCGTCATCTGGCATTTCCTGTGATACGACGAACTTTCTAATTAATTCACTTTGACGTTCTTTTTCTATCATGGCTGTGCTACCTCTCATTCTGCCTGCTGTTGTTTTGTACGAAGCACAATATACAGTACCACTATATATTGTGTCCAATTTTGTTTTCATCGGCATAACTGTAGTTTATTGTAACAGGAAATGCGTAAAACTGCAAGTCTTATTGCTATTTTTATCAACTTTTTGAAAGTTTTGAAAATTCTTGTTGACAAAACGATATTGTTATGATATTATACTTCATGCATTGGGGCAAGCGTCACGATGTCAGATTGTGAATAGCAAGCGGGCGTGGCGGAATTGGCAGACGCGCTAGATTTAGGTTCTAGTGTCAATGACGTGCAGGTTCAAGTCCTGTCGCCCGCACTGTTTTCATAATAACCAATGCAGACAAGTGTATTTGCAGTTGTGGCGGAATTGGCAGACGCGCATGATTCAGGTTCATGTCCATGTACTTGGGTAGGGGTTCAAGTCCCCTCAACTGCATTACAAGCCAAGAGAGAAGATGAGAGTCTTCTCTTTTTTGCATGCTATCGTAAAGCTGCCTCTAGGCAAAGAGCTCCCCAACCTGTGCGAGGATTAGGTACGGGATAGCCTGGAAGTTCTTTTGCACCTGCAATCAGCCATGCCTTTAATTGTTCTCCATATAAAAATAAATTGTTTCTTTTTACAATTCCCCATTCCATTAAAAGAGCAGCACTGCCTGTGACAAATGGTGCAGCAAAGGATGTACCAGATACGGTTTGATATCCGCCAGGAAATGAAGGTACTATGACAGAAACACCAGGAGCGACAAGATCAGGCTTTGTTAAAAGATTTGGCATTGAAGCAGCTCCGCGCCCTGAAAAATCTGCTGGAGTATTCGTTTTTGCATCATAGGCTCCTACAGTAATAACTGAATTAGCAGAAGATGGTACTGTGAGTGTATTATATGGATCGGGAGAAAGAAAACGTGTAGCACCATTTAAGCTAGAGGCAGTAGGAAGCCACATCTCGAATGTACCATTTTTTATTGAAATTGGTTCAATGATAAGACTCCACACACCAGAAGTTAAATAAAAGCTGTCAGCTATTGGAAAAAACTCAAAATAATATTCTTGCAGACGCTGAAACGGAGAAGGTGCACTATTATAAAAAGCTATTTGTGTTTGATCCAGCACTTCGATATTTGTTCCAAATTTGTCAGAAAGCGTGTATTCTGTTCCAGAAGGCGCTCTTAGTCTAATACGCACAGCATCTGCGTAATCTTTCCATAGCTGCATATTAAGAGAAGTCTGACGTTCCGAAATAGAAAAATCAACATTTACTGTCTGATCAAGAAAACCCAAGGTATGTATTGGCGAGGCACCTTCATTTCCAGATGCAGCAATTATGCTGATGCGGCCAAGCAGTGATACACGGTTTAGATAAAGTTCAGAAAGTGAGTTTCCTGTATGTGAACCGTAATTATTTCCAAAGCTTATATTTAGTACGAGCGGACGATTAAATTTTAATGCCTTTCTTATGCAGTAATCAATTCCACTAATTAATTCTGTAGTTCTAGGGTACAGCCCTTTATTTTTTCGCATTTTCACTACGATTAGTTCAGTCTCAGGCGCAATACCGCGATAGCGTCCTTTAGAAGCATTGCCATTACCGCAGGCAATTCCGGCTGCAGCAGTACCGTGTCCAGACTCATCTTTTGACAAAGTTTTCCCAGCCCGCAGTGTCTCATTAATTTGTTCATTATTATATTCTGTGCCAAACAGATATCCATCTGGTGGATCTTCATCCCTAGTTTGATCCCACAAAAATAAAACGCGGCTATTTCCATTTGAATCTTGAAAATCTGGGTGTGTCAGATCAATGCCGGAATCCACAAAACCAACTAAAACTCCATTTCCTGTCAGTGAAAGTGGCGGTAGTGTTACCTGTGTAATACAGGATGAGCGTTTCCCAGAAAGGATTTCAAAAGAAATATAGTGCGGCATCTCTATATAAAGAATTTGCGGCAGTGCGCTAACTGTTGGAATTAGTGATGGTGGCAGCCTAAGCAGTGCAAAATTTTCAAGAAGCATTGAGACCTCGATTTGAGGGTACTGTTTTGTTAGAAAAGACAAATCTTGTGATGCCAGCACTAATATTTCCCATACACTGCCAGTCAAAACAGCAGACAAAGACGTCGACTTTTCATGTAAGCTTTCAGGCAGCGACAAAGATAAATTTAAAGCGGCATCTGCTTTGGGGTTATTCATATACTTTCTCCTTAAATTTTTAATTTTTTAGAATGAAAAGTTATATTTCTGCATATATATTTACGATGTTACACCGAAGGGCTTTAGTTAAAGGGCCGTTATAAGCTATCTAACCCTTCCTTGAATTTTTGTATAAAATATGGTATGATGCAACAGGACTTAAAAGTACAAAAACAGGGAAAGAAAGGAGCGGCGCTCATGCGGTATTCAGATGAAGTGATAGAGGAAGTACGTGCAAGAAATGACGTAGTAGATGTGATCGGAGGATATATTCATCTGCAGAAAAAAGGAAGCAACTATTTTGGACTGTGTCCGTTTCACAATGAAAAGTCACCGTCATTTTCAGTGTCACCACAGAAACAGATGTATTATTGCTTTGGATGTGGAAAAGGCGGAAATGTTATCACGTTTGTCATGGACTATGAAAATGAAAGTTTTCAGGAGGCAGTTGCGTCGCTGGCAGAAAGAGCTGGAATCGAGCTGCCGCAAGAGGAAGAAAGCGAAGAGAGCAGAAGGCAGGCAGATTATAGAAGTATTTTATTTGCCATACAAAAAGAAGCAGCACGTTATTTTTACCATCAGCTGATGAGTGAAAATGGAAAAAGAGGCTATCTTTATCTTCGCGGAAGAGGACTTTCTGATGAGACAATCAAAAATTTTGGCCTTGGATATGCAAATCAATACCCAGACGATTTATATCGCTTTTTGCGGCAGAAGGGGTTTTCGGATGCACAGCTTAAAGATTCTGGTCTTGTAAAGATTGATGAGAGAGGCTGTTATGATAAATTCTGGAATCGTGTTATGTTTCCTATTATGGATATAAATAACAAGGTGATAGGCTTTGGTGGTCGTGTTATGGGAGAGGGAGAACCAAAATATTTAAATTCCCCTGAGACACCGATTTTTGAAAAAAACAGAAATCTTTACGGCATGCATGTTGCAAAGAGAAACAGAAAACCATATTTTCTGATTTGTGAAGGATACATGGATGTCATCAGTCTCCACCAGGCAGGATTTACAAATGCAGTTGCGTCACTTGGAACTGCATTTACAGTACAGCATGGTCTGCTGCTTAAGCGCTATACAAAGGAAGTTGTGCTTACATTTGACAGCGACGGTGCAGGTATCAAGGCAGCACTTCGTGCGATACCGATTCTAAAAGAAGCTGGACTGTCAGCTCGCGTGCTGACGATGAAACCATATAAGGATCCTGATGAATTTATTAAAAATATGGGAGCTGAGGCATATCAAAAGCGCATTGATGAAGCAATCCCCTCCTTCATGTTTGAAATTCAGGTGCTGCGAGATGGCTATGATTTTTCAGATCCAAGCAAAAAAACAGAATTTTTCGAGGAAGCAGCGAACAAGCTTCGCACGTTTGAGGATGTGCTTGAACGAAATAATTATATAGAGGCAGTATCTAGAACATACGGCATAGATTATCAAATTTTAAAACAGAAGGTGGAGGAACATGCCTACAAAGCACCTCAGGCTATGCAGCAGGAAAGAAAGCAGGTACAGAAAAAAAGAGAAAAGGATGAGGGGTTAAAGGCGGCACAAAGACTTCTTTTAACATGGCTTAGCGATCATCCTGGACAGCTTAATCAGCTGGCAGATATTATTATGCCAGAAGATTTTTCTGATTCTCTTTATCAAGAGGTGGCTCGCCTTTTATACAAGCAGATCGAGCAGGGAAAAGGAAATCCGGCAGAGTTGTTAACAAATTTTATTGAAGATGAAAGTCAGTATCAGGAAGTGGCTAAAATCTTTAATGGTGAACTTGTTCAGGAGACATCCGGATCAGAAAAAACAAGAGGAATACGCGAATGTGTGATTCGTTTAAAGCGTCACAGCCTGCAAAAGGAAGCCGACACGACAGATGATATAAAGAGGCTTCAGGAGGTAATGGAAGCGTTAAAAGGATTGGATCATTTGAATATATCTTTTTAATAAGGCAACAATATAGTCAGATATCATAACAAGTAAAACAAAAAAGCCTGCGGGCAGAATGAAGGCAGACATGAAAATGAAGGCAGACATTGAAATGAAAAAGTTAGAATCTGACAAAAGAGTAATGGAATTGATTCGTCTGGGAAAGACACAGGGAGGTTTTGTGGCACTTTCTCAGATTGAGGAAAAATTTCCGGAATACATGCGTACATAGATGGGATTAGATCATGTGACAGAACTTCTTGGACGCAGCCTGATCTCAATTGGTCAGGAGGAAGAAGAGGATATAGATACGCAAGAAAGCACTTATTACGATGAGGATGAGCCGATAAAGCTTTATATGAAGGATATTGGTAAGGTGCCGTTATTAGATGCAGAGGAAGAGACAAAGCTTGCAAAGCAGGCTTCTCTAGGAGATGAAGAGGCACGAAGAAGGCTTGCAGAGGCTAACCTTCGCCTTGTCGTCAGTGTGGCCAAGCATTATAATGGATGTGGGCTCGCACTTCTTGATCTGATCCAAGAGGGAAATCTTGGCTTGATGAAAGCAGTTGAAAAATTTGATTACACAAAAGGTTATAAATTTTCAACATATGCTACCTGGTGGATTCGTCAG
>ENA-UOOD01003387-UOOD01003387.1-human-gut-metagenome-genome-assembly--contig:-CS67-NODE-3387-length-13263-cov-18.053680_pt1 | contig 13263 bp, 15 predicted proteins | sample MGYA00242464_ERZ724011 | MGnify/ENA metagenome assembly ERZ724011 | reverse complement strand
GCCATCGGCGGAAGCCCGGCATAAGCATATACACAAATTACACTGAAAAATGGAGGTTTACAGATATGGAACTGGCAGAAAAACGATACGAGCAGTGGCTTGCGCAGCAAGGACTGGAGCCGGAACTGCGTACGGAACTGGATGCGATGCAGTCTGATGCAGAGAAGATCACCGACGCGTTCTACCGCGATCTGGAGTTTGGTACGGCAGGCCTGCGCGGCGTGCTCGGCGCGGGCACGAACCGGATGAATGTCTATGTGATCCGCCGTGCAACGCAGGCAGTTGCACAGTATCTCAATGAGACGGATCTGCCGAAGACCGTTGCCATCGGCCATGACAGCCGCATCAAGAGCGATGTTTTTGCCCGTGAAGCGGCAGCAGTTTTTGCGGCCAACGGCATCACAGCCTATCTCTACCCCCGCCTTGAGCCGGTTCCGGCGCTGAGTTTTGCTGTGCGCCATCTGCACTGCGGCCTCGGCGTCTGCATTACGGCCAGCCACAACCCGGCGGAATACAACGGCTATAAGGTCTACGGCGCCGACGGCTGCCAAATGACGCCGGAGGCGGCAAAGCGCGTGGTTGCGCTGCTGGAGCACATGGACTATTTTGCCAGCGCAAAAACCATGGACTTTGATGCGGCGCTGGCCGCCGGGAGTATCCGGTACATCCCAGACGGGGTACTGGATGCGTTTGTAGATGCCGTTTACGCGCAGCGTGTCGGCAGCGGAGAAGGAATTGCGAATCTGAAGCTTGTCTACACGCCGCTCAACGGCGCGGGACTTGAATGCGTCAAAAAGCTGACGCAGAAGCTGGGAATCCGGAACATGACCATCGTAAAAGAGCAGGAGCAGCCGGACGGTCATTTTCCGACCTGCCCGTATCCGAACCCGGAGATCCGTCAGGCCATGGAACTGGGACTGCAATACTGCGACCGTGTCCGCCCCGACATTTTGATCGGCACCGACCCCGACTGTGACCGCTGCGGCACGGCCGTGCCGGACGGCAAGGGCGGCTACCGGCTTATTTCCGGCAATGAAATGGGCGTTATTCTGTTGGACTTCATCTGCCGCAGCCGCATCGCAAACGGTACGATGCCCGAAAATCCTGTCGCCGTTACGACCATCGTTTCGACGGATATGGTCACAGCTGTCGCAAAAAAATACGGTGTCGAACTGCGGCGCGTGCTCACCGGCTTTAAGTATATCGGCGAACAGATCGCGCTGCTGGAGCAGGGCGGCCATCCGGAACGCTATATCTTCGGCTTTGAGGAAAGCTACGGGTATCTCTCCGGCACGCATGCGCGCGATAAGGACGCGGTTAACGCCGTGCTTCTCATCTGCGAGGCTGCTGCGTGGTATGCGAAAAAGGGTATGACACTCGGCAATGCCATCGACGCGCTGTACACGGAGTTCGGCTGCTACTGCAACATGCAGAAAAGCTTTGCATTCACAGGCGAGACGGGCATGGAAAAAATGGCTGGGCTGATGCAGGGCCTGCGGAAGCAGCCGCTGCGCGAAATTGCCGGCCTTCCGGTTGAGGGCTATACGGATTACGAAGCCGAGGGAACGGGACTGCCGAAGGCAAACGTACTGGAGTACCGCCTGCCCGGCGGCGATAAGGTTATCATCCGCCCGTCCGGCACAGAGCCGAAGATCAAGGCGTACCTGTCCGCTGTCAAGCCGACCGTGGAAGAGTCAAACGCGCAGCTTTCCCTCTTGGCAGAAGCTGCAGCAAAGCTTCTTGCATAAAAAATAAAAAAACCTCTTGCAAAAACCAACCGGATATGCTATGATACATAAGCTAATTCAATAGCTATCCGGGTGTGGCGAAGTTTGGTATCGCGCTTGAATGGGGTTCAAGAGGCCGCTGGTTCGAATCCAGTCACTCGGACCAAGTCGTCGTGGACTGCGCAAGTTCACGACGACTTTTTTATGCTTCGCATCAAAAAGTCATCTTTCACTTGTTCCGTCACTCCTCCGCTCAAACTCACAATCGCTGCCGCTGGATTGTGGTTTTGTTTTCAGTTTCAGCAGCTGATCTATAGTGTTCACATGGCACAGGCAAAAGGACTCGAAATCGAAAGATTTCGAGTCCTTTTCTAACTTTTCAAGCAAACGCTAGACCGTTGCGACAGATGCCTCATAACACGTTGCATATGTGAAAGGCACTAAATGGTATCGAGTCGATTTTTGCTTCAGTGACGGCATGATGACGGATATCTATTGCGACTGCCCATATCCGGAACTCTGCAAGCATGAGGTGGCCGCAGCATTCACGCTTCGGATGCTGTTCGAGCAGCCGCAGTTCAAAGATATCAGCGATTTTATGGCGATGAACCACAGGGCTTTCTGGCAGCTGGCAGCGCGCACAGACAGCATCTGCCTCTGATTTTGCTGCGGAAAAACCGGTTGCGCCGCTGTTTCTTCTTTGCTACAATGAAAACAGCATGGCAGGAAGACGCAGTGTGCAAAAACAGGAATGATGGGGATGGGAGCATGCACAGAACAGAAAATGTGGAACTGACCGTGGTGTGTCTGCTGGAGGACGGCGGCAAAGTGCTGCTGCAGAACCGGAAAAAGGAAGACTGGCACGGTTGGGCGCTGCCGGGCGGGCATGTGGCGCCGGGAGAATCGTTTGTAGACGCTGTAATCCGGGAGATGCGGGAAGAAACAGGGCTGACGATCCGGAACCCGAAGTTGGTCGGCGTCAAGCAGTTCCCAATCGAAGCCGGCCGGTACGTTGTGCTGCTGTTCAAGGCTGTGGAATGGGCAGGAACGCTGACGTCATCGGAGGAAGGGGAGATGAAGTGGGTAGAATACAGCCAGCTTCCGTCCCTGAAAACCGTGGACGATCTCGAAGAGATGCTGCACATGATGAACGCGCCGGGACTGACGGAATTCCAATACCTGCTCTGCGGCGGGGAATGGGTTGTATCCATTAAATAGAGGAGGCAGTTATGCGGTATCTTACAAAGGAATGGTACATCGCCTGTCAGGCTGACCCGATGACGCCGGAGGTGCAGAAGCAGCTGGACGAGATTGACCGGGCCTATTGCGCCGCGCAGACGCGCGAGACGCTGCCGGACGGGCTGTTACAGCAATTTTTCTTCCACGACGGCGTGGTGCGGGAAATCATCACCGGGACGGATCTCACGCTTCGCATTGACAGCCCGTATTCCGAATACCATACCGTGACCTTCCGCGGTGCAAGGCTCAAGCAGGAGCCGCCCCGTGTCGGTGCGGTCTGGCTGTACCGGGAACTTTACCGGCATAAGAGCGGGATGGGCTACGAGGTGCACATCCTGTTCGATGCCCCGGCAGGCCCTGCGCACCAGGGAATCCGCCCATCCGACTTGATCGATACGAAAATCATCTGCGACGAGATCGAATTTGCATAAAAAACCGGCCCGGACACGAATGTGTCCAGGCCGCGACGGTGAGCGGATCTGGCTCCTGCAGTATGACGGCTTCATGGTCGAGTTCCGATGTCTGCTTCTGCACCTGTGCGGATATCTCCGGTTCCTGCCGCAGCTGCTGTAGAGCAAACCGGACGCCGCCGATGGCACACGATATGCACAGCACGGCACGTCCGCGCTCGCATACCGGTGCAGAATGCACTCGCGCTGTGTGCGCAGGAGTTGCCGGAACTGCTGCATCTGACGTCCGAGTTGTGACGATCTGCTCTGCCTGTGCTTCAGAGTCGGCCTCCGAGCGGACGAGCCGCAGAAGCTTCTGCTGCATGCGGGCTACGCGCAGATTTATGACTGGGTCCCGCGTGACAGCATCCTGTTCTACGCGCTCGGCAACGGCATGAGTCTTGTCGCCTGCAACCAGCAGCTTGACGAGCGCGGCGAAGCCATTTTAGGTTGACCGATGCGCCCCATCTGCATTGAATTTAATCTTACATAGTGAGAACCCCCGCAGAGCGGCTGGCCGGGCCGCCTCTGCGGGGGTTTTTAAGCAAATAGGCGCTTTTTGACGAAATTGCCAGAAATATTTCTAAAATGGAGAAATAATCCTTGCATTCACTGGAAATGTCCGGTACAATCAATATAGAGTAGTGTATACTTCGTACCATGAAAGATACACACAGATGAGAGAAAACACACAATAGGAGGAAAAATGGCATGAAACGATCAAAGCGAATCCTTGCCCTGCTCCTGAGCATGGTCCTGTTGTTCGGGATGCTGCCAATGTCAGCATTGGCGGCAGACAGCACGTTTTCTGATGTGAAAACGTCTGACTGGTTTTATGATGATGTCCGATATGTATGCGAAAATGGCCTGATGAACGGAACGGGCAGCGGCACGTTCAGCCCGAAGGCCACCACGACCCGCGGCATGATCGTGACGATCCTGTACCGCCTTTCCGGCGAGCCTGCTGTTTCCGGCGTATGCCCGTTTGGCGACGTGGCGGCAGGGAAGTACTATGAGAAGGCAATCACATGGGCGGCAGAAAACAAGATCGTCAGCGGCTATGCGGACGGCACGTTTGGCCCGGACAATGCAATCACGCGTGAGCAGCTGGCGGCAATTTTGTACCGCTATGCCACTTTCTGCGGCTACGCCGTGACAGCTTCTGCCGAGATCAGCAGATTTGCAGATGCCGGTACGGTCGGCAGCTATGCGCTCGCAGCCATGAAATGGGCAAGCGCAGAGGGACTGATCAACGGCTCCGGTAGCAAGCTTGATCCGAAGGGCAGCGCAACCCGCGCACAGGTAGCGGCCATCCTCGCCCGGTTCTGCAAGAACATTGCAGGCGCGTCTACTCCCGCATCCAAGCCCGCATCCAGTACCGGCACCGTCCTCCCGCCCGCACCTAATCCTACCCCGGATCCCGATCCTACCCCGGGACAATCCTTCACGGTTACATTTGATGGAAATGGAGAAAATGTACAGGGGGTTCCACCGCAGCAAGTGGTAAAACAGGGCGAGATGATGACGGTCCCAGCAGAACCGACATGTGACGGCTTTTATTTTGCTGGTTGGTCTACGTCAAAAGAATGTAATGATCTCTTTAATGCTTATAACGAACCAATTAACGCAAATATAAGTCTCTTTGCGTATTGGGTATCGGAAGACTCGTTAGGGGATACCGATGGAGATGGGCTTGCCGACTATTTAGAGATAGCAAAAAAAACGGATATCAATTTGCAGGATACGGATGGCGACGGATTAACAGATTATCAGGAGGTAATGATATTTGGTTATAACCCGTTGGAAAAGGATAGTGACGGAAACGGGATTTCGGACTACGATGAAGATTACGACCAAGATGGCCTCTCGAACGGTCAGGAAATTGAACTTGGGACAAATCCGGTAGTTAAAGATACCGACTTTGATGGTTTGAGTGATAAAGATGAAATAGAACTGTATCATACAGATCCGCGAATCAAGGATACGGACGGAGATGGGGCCGATGATGGAACAGAAATCCTCTATGGTACTGATCCTCTGGTAGCACAAAATGAATTTACGGAAACGTCCAGTAGCGCTCCGCTGTCGGAAGACAACCCTGTTTCCGCTTCCGTAACAGCCAGTGTTGACGGCTCTGTTTTGGGAAGTGTCAGAGTATCTGCGGTCAGCATGCTTGATAATCCACTGCTTACTGAGAACGTTCCTGGATATTTAGGAGCGGCATATGATTTCAACGCTGACGGAAATATCAAGGCTGCTGTGCTGGAGTTTTCTTATGATCGCAGTTTAGGAAGCATCGGAGACGACTTCCAGCCGAGAATCTACTATTACAACGAAAAGACGCAGGAATTGGAGGAATTACCAAATCAAACGGTTGTTGATGGAAAAGTCAGCGTTTCGGTTGAACACTTTTCAACATACATTCTGCTAAATAAAATTGAATTTGACGATGTATGGGCAGCAGATATCAAGCCGCCACTCTTTGATGGAGATGATGAAAATGCTAAGCTTGATATTGTCTTTGTTATAGATTACTCGGCTAGCATGGATGATAATGATCCCAAGCAGATTTTCAAAGCATTGTCGAAAAGATTCATTTCAAAACTTCGTGCAGATACGGATCAGGCGGCAGTTGTAAAATTCATAAAGACGGCTACACTTGTTTCTGCGCTGACAACAGACAAACAGCAGCTGAATGCCGCCATCGACAGCATATCGTATGATAGCGGATATAATACCAATTCCGGCACTGATGGTTCTACGGGGCTTCATATGGCTCTTAATGAACTAACACAATCGGAGTCTGAGTACCAGTATATAATTTTTATTACCGATGGCGAGGATAACCGGTACACCTATTCATATGATGCTTTGATAAAGAGCGCTTCTGAAAACAATGTTGTGGTCTACACAATCGGAATGGGAAGCGCATCCGAAACGGTACTGAAAAAAATTGCAGATGGAACAAACGGTAAATACTATCATGCCACAACAGAAGACTTTGACACCGACAATATTTTAAATTTGGATGACGTGTTTGAAGAAATCGAGAGCAATACGATTGATTTGACAACAGATACGAATGGAGACGGTATTCCGGATTACTATAACAAACTAATCTGCGATGGATCGCTTCCGCTAAGCACTGGTATCTTGAGCCGCTTTATCGGATATGACTTTACTTATGACGAAAACGGTGTTCTTTCGGATGACTACGATGGAGACGGTTTGAAAAACGGTGAAGAACTCGTCATTATGCAATCCGGAGATAAGGTGTTCATTAAAATGATCTCCGATCCGACGATGCCTGACAGTGATCTTGATGGATACGATGACAAAAAAGAAAGTATTCTTGGGATGGATCCATTAAAGTACTCATATGATTCCATAGCTGCTGACTGGATTTTTACTGATGGGATTTTCGCGGATTATCAGCTCACTGATTCATACGATAATAGCATTGCTACTGCTATTGCGGTGAATCTGACTGATGTGCTGAGTTTTAACTGGACTCCGGTGAAAGCCTGTAAGCAGCTTTGCATGGACTATTTCTATGATTATGCCAACAATACAATAAATGTAAATGCCGAAGAGAATGCAAAAGCTATAATCGCTGAGAATACCCATGATACTTTAGAAGCGATAAATAAGGTTATTAAGGCAATTAAAGGCGGAAATAAGGTTGTAGACAAAATTACCGAGGAACTGGATAAATTATATATACTCAGGAGCCAGCTGAAGACAATTCAAAAAAGAATTGCTGCAGCAGGCACTTTGGGTGATGAAGGACGGTTAGATAAACTTGCCGACGATTTTATTCAGATCAACAAGCAGTTAGAAAAATATGGAGTTTTCAAGAAGATATCTATAAAGGTTACCGATTTTGCTGATAAATACCAGCATTTGATGAACAAAAAGAACTTTACACGTTTGTCAAATGCAGAGACTATCGCAGTAGCTGCTTCTGTTTTCGATACGTCGGTCAATATTGCAGATACGGTAAAAACATACGCAAAACTTAATGCCAATACGGCGGCCTATATGGAGAACTTGGATATCATCGCATATCTGGCGGAAAACGGTGACAGAAAAATGGTGCGCGACGCCGCCAATCAAATATATGGCGTTTTCGCAAGTGGATTTAAGGACTATAACGTGCAACTTGGATTTGCAGTTCTGCATGATATCCTAATGGGTGGAACAGAATACGCTGTATCAAAGTTTGTTGAACTTAACCCCTATACAAAAGCAGCCAAGGCGGCGTACGATGTGCTTGATTTGTTGCTGGGGATGTCCCACAAGGCAGAGTGTATAGATAATTCGTTGTGCTGGGAAAGTATGATACAGGCCGTAAAAGAATTAGCGCTCTCAACACTGGTCGAAACGAGATTCAGCTATGATTGCAAGGCAGCGGATCATTTGGTCAGTGACAGATATCTGACGCATCTTGCTCAGTTGCGAATCGTAGGTGAGCAGAATTTCGTGGATTATGCAAAAAATAAGGGTTGGATTACGAGGTTCTTTGACGACGGATATGAGGAAGCAAAGCAGTTTTGTAGTTCAGCTATTGGAAGAGTGTGGAACAGCGCAGGCAGTCTCAAACTGGTTTTATCTCCGGCACTTCCGACAACATTTCTTTCTAGTGGTGGTGGATCCCGTTGAAGTTGAGAAAAATGCAATAAAAATTCAGCGACAAGATTGATCAAAAGCCAGGCACATGGGATTTCATGTGCCTGGCTCAGTTCTTTATTCTATCACCTGTTCTCCGTCTAATAATCTTCCTCTGCGTCATAGAGGAAAACGGAAAAGGGGTGCTACAATGTGAAGCATGACGTCCAGTGTGATGCTGGCTTCGGTGGTGTATGGCCCGGGAAACGCTGCTGCACGGTAAACATGCGCCCGTCGTTATCCAGGGAGAGATATCCGCCTGTGTGATTTTTTAAAAATGCGCAGGCGGGAATGTCGTGCCTGCGCAGAAATGCGCACAACTTCGGCTCCGCCTCCGGGTGGTCGATCGCACCGGACGCCGGAAACTTTAATACATAGTCTCCCTCTGTACAGGTCAGAAGCCATGTATCAGAGCCCGCGCCGGTCAGGGCGTGCTGCGCGTGATGGATGTGAAGCCCGTATTGCCGGTACAAAAGATCATTAAACATAGCGCCCGATAAAATCCGTAAGCACCGGGAGCGGGTCTGCTCTCCAATAGTGACTGCAATCGGTCGTCCGGTTGAGAAGCTGTTTGTTGTATAACTCCCGGCGAAGCGTCGCCGGATCGTGAAACCGCGTCCATTCATCCAGCAGATCATTCAGTTCCGCTTCGGTATACTGCCGCCCGGCCTCAATTTTTCCGGCCAAATACCAGAGTGCCAGCAGCTTCTTTTTGTGCTTGGCTGGAAAAGCCAGCAGCCGCGCATTCTGATCAAGAAAGGGCGATAAATCTGATAAAACTCCGTTCATTTTCGTATCCTCATGATTTGCTGTTTTTCCGGTTTTTGAAGTTCATACTAATGTCTTTTTAAAAAGGTTGATAATTTATCACTGTTGATGTATAATGAAGATGGTGATGAGAAATGAAAAGATACACTTTCACGCTTGAGGAAACGCAAGAAATCAAGGCTGCGAGGAAAAAGAATCGAGACAAGAATGTTGAAAAAAGACTGGCAGCACTTGAGATGCGAGCAGAAGGGAAGCAGAACAAAGAAATTCGTGAAAAAACCGGCTTCCACACGCAATATATTACCGTGCTGGTTTCCCGATATAAAGCCAACGGTCTTGCAAGTATCACAGAAAGCCACTATCACGGAAACCACCGGAACCTGAGTTATGCAGAAGAGGAAGCGCTCTTGGAGCCGTTTCGTCAGGCTTCAAATGCAGGAAAAACGGTATCGGTGCATGATATTGAGACTGCATATCGGGAAGCTGTAGGCCATTCCATAGGGACATCACAGATCTATTACGTCCTCCACCGCCACGGTTGGAGGAAAGTCATGCCAAGGAGCAAGCATCCGAAGAAAGCCAGTGATGAGGTCATCGAGACCTCAAAAAAATTAACAAGCGAATCAGTGAACTAAAGGATTATGTAAACAGGCCTGGTCATCCACATCAAGAAGTACGACTTATGTTCCAGGATGAAGCAGGATTCGGACGAATCAATAAGCCCAAATACTGCTGGTGTGAAAAGGGCATTCGTCCATCGGTACCTTGCCATCACATTCGTGAATATCGGTATGCATACGGAGCTGTTGAACCAGTAACGGGAAGCTCCTGTTTTCTTGTTATGCCGTATTGCAATTCTACTTGTATGAACATATTTCTTGAGGAACTGTTCAAGCAATACCCGGATGATCTGATCCTGCTGTGTTGTGATGGTGCAGCATGGCACAAGTCTAACAAGCTTCATATCCCGGAAAACATAGAGTTGTTTTACATTCCACCGTATACGCCTGAGATGAATCCCATCGAGCAGATATGGAAAGAACTTCGAATCACGGGCTTCCGCAATGAAGTGTTTGCTACTTTGGAGAAGGTAGTAGATCGGCTTTGCGATACCATTTGCACCTTGACCTCTGATACGATAAAGAGCATTACACGGCGTAGTTGGATAATCAATTGTTTTAATTAGGCTTTAGCATCGATAGTCTCTCTGCCTTTCGGCTTCGTTCACAGGAGCGTCAGCTGACGCACGCACCTCCCCTTTGAAAAGAGGAGGTGCGTGCGGGCACTTTCTGCTCGTTCTCAGCGTAAAGCTTTAGAGATTACAGCCTGCCGCAAAACAGGTGCAAGTGCTTATGCTTTTCGCACCGGGTAGCAGGCTTCGGTAACAAATTCCTCGGGATTGGACGTTTCGTGCGGGCTGACGTGGTAGATGTTGAACATCGGGCCGTCGCATTCATAGCCGTTGTCCGCAATCCATGCGGCGATGGCCGCGTAGACCTCGCCGATCTTCTCGTATGGGCCGCGGAACGTGCAGCTTGCGACGGTGACGGCGGGAAGCGTTCTGAATTTCACATGCGCCGTATCGGGATAGCTGCCCTTGACGGTCTTCCACGCCTCGATCTCCACGTCGCGCTCCTTGTATTCCCCGTCGAGGAACGTCACGGCGCAATAGCACGGCTCGTCCGGGACGAGGCGCATATCGTCCGTCTCCTCACAGAGCGTCTTCCAGACGTTTCCTTCTTCTGCATAGCACGGGATGGTCGTATGGACACAGGCCGCATAGCGTTCGGGGATGGTCTTGATGGTCACATTGTACTGCATAATGTCCTTTCCCAGCCTGTTTTTGGCTGATTCCAGAAGCAGCAGCTGCCGCGCTGTTTTTGCCGCGTCGGCTTCCAGCTCGCGCCGTCTTGTCTCAAAGTACGGCGCGAGTTTTTCTGCGTCATGGCCGATCTCGGTCATGCGGCACACGTCGGCGAGGGAAAAGCCCATGTCCCGCAGGGCCGTGATCCAGCCGATCTGCGGCAGCTGATCCTCGCGGTAATAGCGGTAATCCGACTCCGGATCGATATACGCCGGGTGCAGCAGGCCGATCTCGTCGTAGTAGCGCAGCATACGGATACTGACTCTGGACAGTTTTGAAAATAATCCGATTTTCAGCATTACGGTACCTCCATGCTGTTTTTTTGAGCTCCCCGACAGCATACAGCCTGACACGGTGTCAGAGTCAAGTGTGAATTTTTATTCTGTTTTTTACATCTCTTGCCGTTCCGGCTTTCTTTCTATATGGAGATATGATATTATAGTATCAGATCACCCAGAGAAAACACAAACGAATAGAGATGATATGCCAAATCAAACGTTCTGGCTTCGACGCAGAAACAATTCAAAATGTAAACAATGTTATAAATATATCAAAAGAGGTACATAGAAAAATATCAGCTTATTATAACAGTATTGACCCATCAATTTCTTCGACGATGCGGGTTCGTGACTGGTTAGCGGGAAAGAGCTTTGAATTTCAATTTGGCTTGGAAATTTTGAAACGCTTTGGAGGATAAAAATATGCAGCAGAAGGATAGCCCCGATGCAATTGCAGCTAAATTTGTAACACTTGCAGAAGAAGAGGGCGAATGTAAGTTGCGCGGCGACTACAAAAGAGGGAACTTGCTGGTAAAGAAAATTAACAGGCTTGTTTCATCTATACAAAATGAGCCAGAAATGGCAAGTTCGGTGCTTCAAAAGGTCTTTTCCTCGACATCGAGACGTGCTCGCAGTCTTGGTGCAGTCAGTGCACTACGGATGAATCTATTGACGGATAAAGCTGTGCAGATTCTGGAAGAGGCATCCAAAGCGAACGATATTTTAGGCTTTGGAAGTGAAATGGCACTGAAAATTTGGCGCGGTGAGATCTCAGGGGAAACGCTGTAAAGAGAATAAGATTATCAGAAATATGACTATGAATTGTATTGCCAAAATTGTGAATCAGTGGGACCCGATCGGGTTATTTCCGCTTTGCCCACATGACGAATATTCCCCGGAAATTGAGAAAATCCAAAATGCAATGTGCACTGCGCTCAGTAAAGAGGTGCTTGGAAAAGAAATCTTTCAGATTTTCTCATCAGCTTTTGTTGAGAGTTTCACGAAGTCTGAGCAGGAGTGTATTTTGATTGCAGACAGGATCATCAGAAGCGGCCGCACAATGCGTGTTTTTATTGAACTGGCGGATTTGTTGGAACTTGAACGAGCCGAAAGATGGGACGATGCCCGAAAGCTTCTGTATGATCTGTGGAACAGCGATAAGGGAAATGTAAAGAAGCTATGTCGGCTTATTGCGGAATGCTGGTATGTACTGATTGAATGGGATTGCTGTATTCAGAATCAGCAGCTGAACTATGACACGTTCCAGCAGACGCTGATGAAAGCCATGGAATATGGCTTATCAAACTGTCACGACGACGCGACGTTTTTGTGGATGGCAGGCTATACGCTCTCCTTGTCGCCGCATCTGTTTTGTAAGAACGGCAATGATGCAGCTTATGCTGCATGGGAACAGCGTGGAAAGCGCCTTTTACAGTCAGCCGTCCAACTTGAGCCGGACAATTTGATCGCAAAGGTGTTCTATCTGGGTACGCAGACCATATCCGAGGAATACCTGACCCTCAAGGCACAGGTCGCGCCATGCCTTGAGCAGCTATTCCCCGGTGATTCTGCTGTTGAGGTGTATTTCAAAGATGTGCTGATGCAATGAGAGGGAAACGTAGAATCATCGCAAAAGTTGGCAATGAGAAAATCGCACTGACTTCCTCTACATACTATGAGTTGACGCCCAGCCAGACCTACGTATTCGTATATACGCGTAGATCATATGCGTTAGTAGATGTTAAATTAGGTGAATAGAAATGAAAAATACAAGCATTGGTATGGCAATCGTCCTATTTTTGTGCATCATTGTATCGACCATCATTCCATCTCATATTGCTCGTGATTTGGTAGAGGAGTCTGTGTTTGAAAAACGAAGCAAAACATATATTCGGAAAGCGAAAAAGCAAGTTCCTTGGAGAAAACGGTTTAGTCTTTCATATTTGCTTACACTTCCTGATTCCGAGTATATAAATGCTGATTCCAAGTACATAAAGCGCCGAATTAGACTTTACTGGCTCTATTGGACGGCGAATATTGGCGTTGCCATTATGTTTTTTCTAAGCGCGTTTGGCTTGGTTTATTATAGAACCGTGCTGTATTTGCATCTGCCAAAGTTATGTCTGGATCTCGGCCTTTATATCTCGTGGGCGTTAAAGCACGGCAAATATAATAAATAGTGAAGTACTATATCCCGCCTGCTTCATTTTTTACTGTTCTGCCCGACCAGACGGAGCACGGCCATTACGGCGCCGTACAGGATGCCTGCG
>ENA-UOOD01003381-UOOD01003381.1-human-gut-metagenome-genome-assembly--contig:-CS67-NODE-3381-length-13294-cov-10.540524_pt1 | contig 13294 bp, 8 predicted proteins | sample MGYA00242464_ERZ724011 | MGnify/ENA metagenome assembly ERZ724011 | reverse complement strand
ATGTGGAGTTTTTCGTTCGGCGAAAGGCCAAATCCCGGCCGCGCATTGGAGGATAGCATGAGCTTTTTCAGCAAATTATTCGACCCGTCCGCCGGGGAGATCAAACGCCTGAACAAAATTGTCGATAAGATTGATTCGTTTGAAGAAGAACACAAGGCGCTGACCGACGAGCAGCTTCGCGGCAAGACCGTGGAGTTCCGCGAGCGCCTCAAAAACGGCGAAACGCTGGATGATCTGCTGCCGGAGGCATATTCCGTCGTGCGCGAGGCGACCTGCCGCGTGACCGGCAAGCGCCAATTCCGCGTGCAGATGCTCGGCGGCATCGTGCTCCATCAGGGGCGCATCGCCGAGATGAAGACCGGCGAGGGCAAGACCCTGACGGCGACCATGCCGGCGTACCTCAACGCGCTTTCGGGCGAGGGCGTGCACGTCGTGACCGTCAACGACTATCTGGCCAAGTTCCAGGGCGAAGACGTCGGCCGCATCTTCCGCTTCCTCGGCATGACCGTGGGCGTGATCGTGCACGATCTGACGCAGGAGGAGCGCAAGGCGGCGTATGCCTGCGACGTGACCTACGGCACGAACAACGAGATGGGCTTTGATTACCTGCGCGACAACATGGTAATCTACCAGAAGAACATGGTGCAGCGCGGCCACCACTTCGCCATCGTGGACGAGGTGGACTCCATCCTCATCGACGAGGCGCGCACCCCGCTGATTATCTCCGGCGCGGGCGACAAATCCACCGACCTGTATGAAAAGGCGGATCGCTTCGTCTGCACCCTGCAAAGGGGCGAAGAGCCGGAGCAGGACCGCTGGGAGGAAAACCCGCTCTCCGACGAGGAGCTGGCGGCGATGCGCAAGGATTACGTCATCGACGAGAAAAAGAAGACCTGCAACCTGTCCGAGGCGGGCGTGCGCAAGGCGGAGCGCTGGTTCGGCGTGGAGAACCTTTCCGACATCGCCAACAACGAGCTGCTGCACCACATCAACGCCGCGCTGCGCGCCCATGCGCTGATGAAGCGCGATGTGGACTACGTGGTGCAGAACGACGAGGTCGTCATCGTCGATGAGTTCACCGGCCGCCTGATGGTCGGCCGCCGCTACAGCGACGGTCTGCATCAGGCCATCGAGGCGAAGGAGCACGTGAAGGTGCAGCGCGAGAGCAAGACGCTGGCGACCGTCACGTTCCAGAATTATTTCCGCATGTACAGCAAGCTCTCCGGCATGACCGGCACGGCCAAGACGGAGGAGGAAGAATTCAAGGGCATTTACAAGCTCGACGTGGTGCAGATTCCGACCAACCGCCCGATGATCCGCAAGGACATGAACGATCTGGTTTACCGCACCCAGAAGGGCAAGTTCAGTCAGGTGATCGAGGAGATCGAGCGCCGTCACAAGACGGGTCAGCCGATTCTGGTCGGCACGGTTTCCGTCGAGGTCAGCGAAATGCTCTCCAAGATGCTGCGCATGCGCGGCATCGAGCACGTCGTGCTGAACGCGAAATACCACGCCCGCGAGGCGGAGATCGTCGCGCAGGCCGGTCACTACGGCGCGGTGACGATTGCCACGAACATGGCCGGCCGCGGCACGGACATCCTGCTGGGCGGCAACCCGGAATTCCTCGCCCGCCGCGCGATGAAGCAGAAGGGATACGAGGACAACGTGATCGACGAGGCCACCGGCTTCAACGAGAACGTCAGCGAAGAGGTGCTCGCCGCGCGCGTGATCTATAAGCAGCTCTATGCCGATTTCAAGAAGCAGACGGACGCCGAGCACGACCGCGTGATCGCCGTCGGCGGCCTGCACATCATCGGCACGGAGCGCCACGAATCCCGCCGCATCGACAACCAGCTCCGCGGCCGCGCGGGTCGTCAGGGCGACCCCGGCTCCTCCCAGTTCTTCCTCTCCATGCAGGATGACCTGATGCGCCTGTTCGGCAGCGAGCGCGTCAGCGGCCTGATTGAAAAGATGGGTCTGGCCGAGGACGAGCCGATCGAGGCGAAGATGCTCACCGGGCAGATTGAAAACGCCCAGAAGCGCATCGAGGCGCGCAACTACGAAATCCGCAAGAACGTGCTGCAGTATGACGATGTGATGAACGAGCAGCGCAAGGAGATCTACGAGCAGCGCAAGCAGGTGCTCGAGGGGCGCGATATGCACGAAACCATCGTCAAGATGGCGGACAAGCTCATCGAGGAAGCCGTCGCGACCTATTGCGGCAACGGCGACGAATACGCCGATTGGGACATGGAGGGGCTGACGCAGTACCTGGAGCGCCTGTGCATCCGCATCGGCTTCTTCAAGGCGCATGAGGAAGCCTTCAAGACGGTCGATAAGGAAGAGCTGATCGCCAAGCTCAAGCAGGAGGCGCGCGATTTCTACGCCCTGCGCGAGAAGGGCTTCGAGCTGATCCACATCGACCCGCGCGAGCTGGAGCGCGTCGTGCTGCTCTCCTGCGTGGATCGACGCTGGATGGATCACATCGACGCGATGGATCAGCTCCGCGACGGCATCGGTCTGCGCGCCTACGGCAACAAGAACCCCATCACCGAATACCAGATCGAGGGCTACGACATGTTCGACGAGATGGTGCACTTCATCCGCGAAGACACCGTCCGCCGCATGTATCAGGCGCGCATCAACATTCCGCAGCAGCGCAAGGAAGTCGCCGAGCCGAAGGAAACCAACCTCGAACAGGCCAAGGCGGCGGGCGGCCCCTCCGGCCCGAAGCGCGTACAGAAGCAGGTCGGCCGAAACGATCCCTGCCCCTGCGGAAGCGGCAAGAAGTATAAGAACTGCTGCGGGAAGGACAACAGCTGAGGCGGCGTGCTGTCCATGTCGGGGACAAAAGCCCCGTATGGGGCGCGCATTGCGCCCGCGTTTTACGCAGAATCCGCTTTTTGCTTGATGATTCTTTTGAACTAAACCAACGCATAAAAGGATGTGAATCAACGTGATCGAACTGGATCTTTATCGCCAGCAGATGGCACAAATCCGCGAAAGCATTGTTGAGGCAGGTGAGTCACTTTAACGTCGCCGGCTTGAAGGAGCAGCTTCTCGAGCTGCACGAGACGATGAACGAGCCGGATTTCTGGAACGACCTCAAGCGCTCGACCGAGGTCAGCCGGAAGGTGCGCATCACGGAAAACAAGGTGGAGCATTACGAAAAGCTCTGCCAGCGCGCCGACGATGTGGACGCGACCATGGAGCTTGCCGAGGAAATGCAGGATACCGACCTGCTGGCCGAGGCGGGCGACGAAATCAAAAAGCTGCAAAGCGACCTCGAGGAGCTGCGGCTGGAAAGCCTGCTGCGCGGCGACTATGACAGCAACAACTGTTATCTCTCGCTGCACGCGGGCGCGGGCGGAACCGAGGCGCAGGATTGGACGCTCATGCTCTATCGCATGTATACCCGTTACTGCGAGCGCCACGGCTTTACCGTCAAGCTCATCGACATGCTCGACGGCGACGAGGCGGGGCTCAAGTCCGTGACCTTCGAGGTGGACGGCGAAAACGCCTATGGCTTCCTGCGCAGTGAAAAGGGCGTGCACCGGCTGGTGCGCATCAGCCCGTTTGACTCCAACGCGCGCCGTCAGACAAGCTTCTCCTCGCTGGATGTTTCGCCGATCATCGACGACGACGACAACGAGATCGAGATCGACATGAAGGACGTCCGCGTGGACACCTACCACGCCAGCGGCGCGGGCGGACAGAACGTCAACAAGACCAGCTCCGCCGTGCGCATGACGCACTTCCCGACGGGCATCGTCGTCTCCTCCCAGACGAGCCGCGATCAGGTGCACAACCGCGAGAATTGTATGCGCATGCTGCGCGCAAAGCTCGTCGAAATGCGTGAGCGCGAGCGCGAGGAAAAGATGGCCGACATCAAGGGCGAGATGAAGAAGATCGAATGGGGCAGCCAGATCCGCTCCTACGTCTTCCATCCGTATTCGCTGGTGAAGGACCATCGCACCGGGTATGAGACGAGCAACGTTGACGCCGTGATGGACGGCGAGCTGGACGGCTTCATCACCGCGTATCTGCAAATGCAGTAATACTAATTCTTGTTAAAATGGCTTAATCCGCGCACCATCTTTTTCGCTCTGACTTTGCCTCGTTCCGTTCAACGTACCTCCAGTACGCCTCACTTCACTTGGCTTCGTCAGAACAAAAAATCTGATGCGCTCTGTTAAGCATTTTAACTGCGAATTAGTATAAGCGCGTATTCCTGTCAAACCAAAACGAACCGGGGCGGGCGTTTTCGCCCGCCCTTTCTGATAAGATGGCGTTATGAAAAAACAAAAATGGATCGTCGGTCTGATGGCGGCGCTGTCCGTCATGCTCGCCGCCGTCGGCTCTCTCTGCGGCGCAATCGAGCGGGAAGCGGTTGATCCGGCGCTCTACGGGGAAAAATCCCGCGCGGCGGTCGCGCAGGCGCACGGCATGCGCGACGACGACGCGGTGACCGCCTATATCGGCATGGACGCGGCGCGTCAGCACGACGTAGCGCAGACCATCGCGCTGTATATGGCGCTGGGCGGCGAGGATGCGCCGCTGGCCGTGGACGAGCTGAACGAGAAGGAAATCAGCCACATGAGCGATGTGCGGCGGCTGATTGCGCTTTGCAGAACGATGCGCACAGGCTGTATCTCGCTGGCGGCGGGGCTGGCCGTGGCGATGGCGTGGGTCGGCGCGACGATGGAAAAGCGCCATCGCCCGGTGATGATCGGCGCGGTCTGCGGGACGCTCGTGCCGGCGGCCGCCGCGGGCGTTGTCGGCGGCATGATGAACGCGGCCGGGTTCGGGGCGGTGTTCGTCGGCCTGCATCGGCTGATTTTCACCAACTCAAACTGGCTGCTCAACCCGGCGACGGATATTCTGATTCGGATGATGCCGCAGGCGCTGTTTGAAACGGCGCTGCGCGACGTGCTCGGGCAGTTCGCGCTGGCGTTTGCGCTGGCCGTGCTGCTGCTGGCGGCGGCGTATGCCGTCGTTTCCGGCATGGTGAGGCGGCAGTTGACACAGACGGAGGAAAGACCATGAACTACGAACAGAGTGCCAAAGCGCAGACCGAACGCCTGATGGCGGACGGCCATGCGACGATTTTGGCGATTGAATCGAGCTGCGACGAAACGGCCGCCGCGATTGTGCGCGACGGGCGGCAGGTGATCTCCTCCGTGATTTCCTCGCAGATTCCGCTGCACGCGATGTATGGCGGCGTTGTGCCGGAAATCGCGTCGCGCGCGCACGTGGAGAGCGTCGATCCCGTGGTGGACGAGGCGCTCAAAAAGGCGGGCATGACGCTTTCCGATGTGGACGCGGTGGCCGTGACCTACGGCCCTGGTCTGGTTGGCGCGCTGCTCATCGGCGTTTCGGCGGCCAAGGCGCTGGCCTACGCAGCCGGTAAGCCGCTCGTCCCGGTGAACCACATCGAGGGGCACGTCAGCGCGAACTATGTGGCGCACCCCGATCTGGAGCCGCCGTTCGTCTGTCTGGTGGCCTCGGGCGGCCACAGCCATATCGTCCGCGTGGAGGATTACGGCGTGTATACCCTGCTGGGGCAGACGATGGACGACGCGGCGGGCGAGGCGTTTGACAAGGCGGCGCGCGTGCTTGGCCTGCCGTATCCGGGCGGGCCGCTGCTGGACAAGCTCAGCCGCGAGGGCAACCCGCACGCGCTGAAGCTGCCGCACGTGCAGACGCCGGGGCGCTATGATTACAGCTTCTCCGGCCTGAAAACGGCGCTGATTAACACGGTGCACAAGCTGCGCCAGAACGGGCAGGACGTGCCCGCCGCCGACATCGCCGCCAGCTTCCAGCACGCGGCGGTGGAGCTGCTGAGCGACAAGGCGATGCTGGCTGCCGTCGAGACGGGCGCGAAGACCGTCGCGCTGGCGGGCGGCGTGGCGAGCAACAGCGGCCTGCGCAACACGATGAACGACAAATGCCAAAAGGCGGGGCTTCGCTTGGTGATGCCGCCGCCGATCCTCTGCACGGACAACGCGGCGATGATCGGCAGCGCGGCGTTCTATCGGCTCATGCGCGGGGAAATCGCGGGGCTGGATTTGAACGCCTGCCCGTCGCTGAGGCTGGTATATCCTGTACAGTAAATGCGCAAATCCGAAGTTTTGCGTAAATCCGGTAACGGGCGCGCGATGCGCGCCCCTACAACGTTGCGGAAAAGGCAACCGCATACCCGTAGGGGCGCGCATTGCGCGCCCGCGTTTTGTGCAGAATTTGCTTTTTACACAATTATTGTCTCATATGAAAAAACGGGGCGCTGTCCCAAGCCCATCGAAACGTTCGGCGGGTTTGGAGGCAGCGCCCTGTTGGTTTAGATCACCTTTTTCAGCCCCGGAATCCGGCTCATGGCAACCGAAATCGCGAGCGACGCGAGGAACACCAGCAGCGACACGCCAACGATGCTCAGCAGCAGCGCCCCGGCGGCGACGGGATAGGCGATATCAAGCCGCTCCAGCACGAGGGCATGAACCAGATAGACGCCGAACGTGCATTTGGAAACGAGCAGCAGCGCGCGCTGCGCCTTCGCGTCGGGGGTCAGGCGCAGCTCCTTGAAGAAGACGAAGAGCGCCGCCGTCATCGTCAGCACACCCAGCGACGCGCCGGAGGTGAAGACGGAGCTGGTGGCCTGAAGCGCGGCGGAGTGCCAGCGCGTCAGCAAAATCGTCATCAGGCAGGAAAGGCAGCCCGCCGCGCAGAGCAGGCGGCGCGCCGCTTTGGGGAGCGGATAGGCCATCAGGTAATGCCCCAGCACAAAGGCATACAGCGCGGTCAGGCCGCGATAGGGGTTGAGCTGCGCGCAGGCGGATTGAAGGGACTGGAGAACGTCCTTGTGCGGCCAATCAAACAGCAGCGCAAAATTCAGCGCGCGGCCGATGAGGTAGGTGAACAAAAAGCCGATGAGCAGAAAATACTCGGTCGCCTTTTTGGATTCGGTGATTTTGCGGAGCAGCGGCACGACGGCATACAGGCTGATGAGCGTGAAGACGAACCACATGTGATAATGGCCGCGGAGCAGCTCGTTGAGGAACGTCCACTTGCCCTTGCCGCGCAGCAGGCAGTACGTGAGCGCATAGACCGCCGACCAGAACACGAAGGCGGCGGACAGACGCGCGATGTTTTTCCGGTACAGCGTTCGGGTGCTCATCGCCTTCTGCGGGGCGAGGAGGAACGCGCCGCTGAGCATGAAGAACGCCGAAACATTCCAGCAGCAAAGGCCGGTGATCGCGTTCATCACGTTCCAGGGGGCGGAGGCGATTTCCACGTCGAGATACGCCTGCGGGCTGACGTGCAGCATGACCACCGTGAACGCGGCCAGAATACGGAGCAGATCCAAGCCCCAGTTTCTTTCAACGGCTTTGGTTTCCATAGATGTGCGCACTCTCTTTCTGGTGAAGTCGCCTTTTGGGGCGCGTTATCCGACGGAATCCTCAAGCGGCACGAACAGCGCCGGGTCGGGCGTCGGGGTGAAGGTGGGCAGCGGCGTGGACGTTGGCGCGGGGGTATCGGTCGGGCGCGGCGTTTCGGGCACTGGCGTCTCAGGCATTGGCGTTTCGGGCGTTGGCGTCCCCTCGGGCTGCGCGGCTGTCAGATTGACGGCGGCGGAGAAGAGCAGCGCCTGCGTCTGCTTGCCCGCTGCGCCGTCCACGGTCAGGCCGTGATCGCTCTGAAAATCCTTGACAGCCTGAATGGTGCCGCCGTAATAGCCGCCGGTGATCGAGCCGTGGTAATAGCCCAGCTCGGTCAGCCGCATTTGCAGCATGTACACGTCCTCGCCCTTTTTCCCGCGGGAGAGCGTCCGGTATTGGGTCGGCCAGTTTTCCGGGGCATATGCCGGCGTGGCCGTCGGGGCGGGCAGCGGGTTTTCGCGCAGGGTGGAGGTGTTGAGCGTGGGCTTGAGCGTCATCGTGTATTCCGGGTCGTAGTCGCCCTCGTAAACGGTGATGATCGTGCCCTCCTTGCAGTTTTCGTAAATCCATTTCGCGTCGGAGACGAGCAGACGGACGCAGCCGTGGGAGGCGGGCGTGCCCAGCGCGTCGAAGGATTTGACGGAGAGGGTGTTTTCGTTCGGCTCGGAATAGAGCACGGAGTGGAAGGCGTTGGCCGCGTCGATGCGCGTCAGATATTGCGCGTGGGAGCCCCATGTCGGGAAATAGCCCCAGCGAGCGCGCTTTTTCGGCATGACGGTCGTTTTGCAGGGCGTGGGGTATTTGCTCGTGCCGGTGGAGCAGATCATTTCGCGCACGAGCACGGTATATTGGCCGTCCTCGTCGTATGTATAGGCGCGGGTGATCTGGTTGACGACGTCCACCATCAGGGTGTATTTTGCCGGTTCGGGCGTGGGGGACGGTCGGGGCGTGGCCTCGGCGGGGACGGCGGCGGCGGAAAAGAGCAGCTCCTGCGTGTCGCGCCCCGCGATGCCGTCAGCGCTCAGGCCGTTGTGCGCCTGAAAGGCCTTGACGGCGGCCTTGGTCACCTTATAATAGCCGCCGGAGACCTTCGCGGTGTAAAAGCCCAGTTCGGACAGGCGGGTTTGGAGCTGCGCGACCCGCTCGCCGGAATCGCCGTATTTGAGCGTCCGCTTGAAGGTGAAGTCAATCGGCTCGACTTCGGCGGGCGCTTCGGTTAGGACGGGCGCTTCGATGGGGGCGGGCGTTTCGGAGGGAACTGCCGTGGGCACGAAGAAATTTTCGTCGGCTGCCTCGCCGTCGGGGGAGATGAACTGAACGTTGCCGTCGTCGCCCAAGATGACCTGCCCCGCCTCGTCCTCCCAGAGGATTGTTTCGCACAGACCGCAAACGGGAACGAGCCAGAGCAGACAGAGGAAAAGCGCGAGATGTTTCATGGAAACCTCCGAGAGATGAGCTTGCTGGATTCGGAAAATGAGTAGATTTCGATAACGGGCGCGTTTGCGCGCCTATCTGACTCCCTCAGTCACACCCATCATAGCACAAGCATGAAATAAAAACAACCGGAGCCGCTCTTCCGATGGGAAAAGCGGCCCCGGCTGTTACAAAGGAGAATGGAGAATAGAGAATGTGTATCTATATGAATGGAAGCTATGCGCTTACTTGCTGCTGGAGGTATCCACATCGGTCGGCTGCGGCACGACCAGATCAAGCGTCAGGGTCTTGCCGTTGCGGTCGATCTTGACGGAAACGGTGTCGCCGGAAGTCTGCTTGGCCTTGATGGCGTTCAGGTCATCCGCAGAGGTCACGGTCTCGCCCGCAAACTCGGTGATGATGTCGCCCTTTTGCAGGCCGGCGCGCTCAGCGGCGCTCATGCTGGAAACCTCGGTGATATACACGCCGACCGGCATGGAATACTGCTTGCTCATTTCCTCGGTGATATCGCGGATGGTGATGCCCAGCATGATCTGACTGCCCTTGGTCTGATCCTTGACGGAATCCGGGTCGTTAATCATCTGCGCGACGAGATCCTTGATGTTGTTGACCGGGATGGCGTAGCCGATGCCCTCGATGCTCACGGAAGAGCTCTTGGCGTAGACGATGCCGATGACGTTGCCGTAGGAATCAAACAGCGCGCCGCCGGAATTGCCGGGGTTGATGGCTGCGTCCGTCTGAATGGCGTTGATGGTCACGTCGTCGATGGTCAGCTCCTGCTCGACGGCGGAGATGATGCCCGCGGTCACAGAGCCGTGCACCTGACCCATCGGGTTGCCGATGGCCACGGCCAGCTCGCCGACCTCAAGCTGATCGCTGTCGCCGAAGGCCGCGGCATTCAGGCCGGTTGCGTCGATCTTGAGCACCGCGATGTCGTTGCTCTCGGAGGAACCGATGAGCGTGGCCTCGTAGCTCTTCTCTTCGCTGCCGTCGCCGGGGTTGACGTAGACGGTGATCTTGTCCGCGCCGGAGATGACGTGGTTGTTGGTCAGAACGTAGCCGTCCTCAGAGATGATGACGCCGGAACCGGCGGCCTTCTGGGTGTATTCCTGCGTGCCGCCGCGGCCGCCGCGGTTGCCGTAGCCATAGCCGAAGCCGTAGCCGAACATGCCGCCGAACGGGTTGTAATAGTCGTTGTCGTAGGTGTTATAGACCACCTTGGTCTCCGTCTCGATGGCTACGACGGAGGTGCCGCACTTCTTGGCGATCTCCGGGATGGTGAGGGAATCCTCATTCGAGGCGGCCTCGATTACGCTGAAATGTTTTTCGTTGTTATCGGCCTGAGCCAGCGCGCTCATGCCGGCCGTAACCGTCAGCGCCAACGCGGCGGTCAGGGCAATCAGGGGACGAATGGATTTACGCATAAGAATGATCTCCTTTCGGGGTTAAATCGCGAATGGTCTCGCCGGAAGGGAGCGGCTTTCGCTTGCCCGCTTTCCCTCAGGCGATGGCTGTATTATAGGAGGACTGTATGAAGAAAAAATGGTAGACTTGAGGAAAAAACATTAAAACATTGTGACAACATTGTGTCAGGGTCAATCCGCGCCGTGAGCGCGCCAAAAGCCCGGCGGCGCTTATGCGTTTCTGAGCGCGGCAAAGCCGAGCGACAGCAGATCAAACCCGACTCGCATCAGCGGCGGCGTGCTCCGCTCGAGGGAAACGCCGTTTGTCATAATCCCCACGCCCGCGCCGGTCGCGGGATCGGCGAACAGCTCGGCGCACATGCCGTAGGCCACCCCTTGATGGCCGACGGGCGAAAAGCCGGGGAACACGTCGGACAGATACGCGACGTTCAGGCCGCGCCCGACCGCGCCCACGCCGCCCAGCCCATCCTGCGGGGCGCGCATCAGGTCGAGCGACGCGCGGGAGAGAACGCCCATTTCCCCGTGCGAGGCGAGCAGCCCCAGCAGGGCGGCCATGCCCGCGCTGTCCGTAATCAGCCGCCCGGCGGCGCAGAGGTAATCGCGCTCGGGGTCGAAGGGATCGGGCTTGCGCCGGGAAAGCGCCTGCGCGTTGTATTTGCGGATGGGGACGGGGAAGCGCATGCTGTAGCCGTTGGCCAAATCTGACCGGGGCGCGATGCGGCCGGGGACATAGCTGGCGCGGATGGCAAGCGGCGCGAAGACGAGCTCCTGCATGATATCGTCAAACGTGCGGTTTGCCGCGCGCTCCATCGCCGCGCCCGCCGCGCCCGCGCCGAGGTTGGTATAATGAAAGGCCTCGCCGGGTCTGGCGGGCAGCCAGTTATCGACGTTTTCCAACAGCTCGCGCAGGGTGCAGCCCTTCTGCATGCCGCGCGAGCCGTAATTCCCCTCGTCGCGGATGGAGGCGGTATGGGTGAGCAGCATGCGCAGGGTGACGGGTGCATCCGGAAAGCGGGGATTGCGGACGGGGTAGCCGAGACAGGCGGAAAGATCGTCGTCCAGCCCGAGCACGCCGCGCTCGACCAGCGCCAGCGCGCCGAAGGTCATCACCAGCTTGCTGACGGAGGCGACGCGGAAGCAGGTTTCCTCCGTCACGGGGACGCGCCCCAGCAGGCGCGCCGTGCCGAAGCAAAACGTCTCGTGCGCCCCGGACGGGCGGCGCAGCACGACGCACGCGCCCAGCGCGCGATTCTTTTCCAGAATGGTTTCCAGGGTCAATTCGAAGCGCAGGCGCGATTCGGGCGACATGCGCCCGTCCTCGCGGCGCGGGAGAACGGGAAAGCGGGAGAACATGCGCTCGGCGCGCTCGCGCAGAACGGCCAGCTCCTCGGCGGTCGGGTTTTTCAAGGGTCGGTTCCTCCTTTTGGACGGGGCTCGTTTATCCATCCATTATAATGCGGCGCGGCAGGGCTGTCAACGCGAAAAAAATTGCGTCAACGCCTTGCGCGGATATCGGATTCACCGTATAATAACCCCACCGGATTTATCGAGAATTTTGCGCGCGGCAGCGAATGGGAGGGAAGCTCGACATGAGGGCTTTTTTTGACGGATGGACAACGCTCGGCCAGCCGCTGAGCATGGCGGCGGTGCTGATGCGCATCTGCGTGGCGGTGGTGATCGGCGCGGTGATCGGCATTGACCGCGAAATCAAAAACCGTCCGGCGGGCATGCGCACGCACGTGCTGGTGTGCGTCGGCGCGGCGCTGGTTTCGCTGATCGAATGTCACGCGGTGGCGGACACGGTGGCGCTGGGCAGCGCGGCGGTGGGCGTGAGCCTTGGGCGCATCACCACGTCGGTGGTTTCCGGCGTGGGCTTCCTCGGTGCGGGCACGATCTTTATGAGCGACCGAAAGATTTCCGGCCTGACGACGGCGGCCTCGCTCTGGTGCACGGCCTGCATCGGGCTGGCGGTCGGCTCGGGCTACATTCTGATGGCGGTCGCCGCGGGCGCGATCGTGCTGGTGATTCTGCGGCTGATGCAGCGCATTGTGCACGTCAACACGCTCAAGCGGCTGGAGGTGCAGTTTATCCACCGCGCGCAGACGCTGGCGTTCCTCAACGAGTACTTTATGAACCTGGGCGTGAAGGTGCTGGACATGGATTTTCACGCGGAGAGCAGGCCGGAGGGCAATCTGTACACCAACCTGTACACACTCTCCATGCCCGCTAAAATGAGCTACGTGGATGTGATCGGCACGCTGTCCGAGCATCCGAACATCCGCACCGTGCGGACGAGGAACCTCTAAGTCCCCGCGTCAGCGCGAGCGAAAAGCCGAGCGCGGCCAAATCGCTGGCGCTCTGGCAGGCGAGCAGCCCCCAAAGGCCGAAGAGGCGCGGCAAAACCGCCAGCAGGGGGAGGAAGAAGAGCGCCTGACGGCTGGTGGCGACGAGCGAGGCGCGGAGGGTGAGCCCCATGGCCTGCGTGAGCATGGTCATCAAAATGACGGCGCTCTGCGCGGGAAAGGCGACGCTTTGCAGGCGGAGCGCGCGGCGCGCGGCCTCGGCGGATTGCGCGTCCGGCGCGAAACGGGCGGCCAGCGCCGGGGCAAAGACGAAGAAGGCCAGACCGGCCGCCAGAGAAAACGCAATCGCGACGCGCTGACAGAAGCGATAGGCTTCCTGACAGCGCGCCGTTTGCTTTGCGCCGAAGGCCGCGCCGCAGACCGGCTGAAAGCCCTGACCGAAGCCGATGACGGCCGAGGTGAACGGCATGATCGCGCGGGTGCAAAGCCCCATGCCCGCCAGAACGGGCGCGCCGAACCCGGCGGACACGCGGGAAAGCAGCGCGGCGGACACGCTCGTCGCGCCCTGACGCAGCAGCGTCGGCAGGCCGGAGCGCATGATCTGCGAAAAGACGGCGCGCGTCAGGCGGACGCGGCGAAGCGACGGGCGGATCAGCTCGCCGTGGCGCAGGGTGTAGGCGAGCAGAACGGCCAGCGTTGC
>ENA-UOOD01003379-UOOD01003379.1-human-gut-metagenome-genome-assembly--contig:-CS67-NODE-3379-length-13302-cov-9.450819_pt1 | contig 13302 bp, 10 predicted proteins | sample MGYA00242464_ERZ724011 | MGnify/ENA metagenome assembly ERZ724011 | reverse complement strand
CTTCGGGACATTTCCCCCTGATAGGGGGAATCGGCCCCTGGAAGGGGAGCCTTTTTCTGCAGCTTTTTCCTCTGCTTCCTGCAGAAAACCATCCCGGCGGGCGGCGGGGCGGAAAAACCGGCCGCCGGGTCCGCACATCTGCCCGCAGCACGCGCACGTTTTGCACGCCGCAGAACAAAAAACGCGAAACTGTGCACATTGCCGCAGGCTCCGCCCTCGTCGGCGGGTATTTTGTGTGATTTTTAATGTTCTTTCAATTAAATCGCTGAATTTTGCAGGGAATAACGCAAGAAATTTCATTTTTTAAAAATTTCCGATTGATTTTTCTGCTTTAATCATTTATAGTATCATAACAATACTCCAGCGAATACAGGAAAAGCACTTGTCTTTCTGCAAGCGACAGTTTCCAGTCTTTGAAAGTGGGATGAATGATGAATTCCAAGACGCTGTTTTACGTTCTCAAACGAATCGGTCTGGCGATCCTGACGATCTGGGTCGTTATCACGATCACCTTCTTCGTCATGCACGCCGTCCCGGGCGGCCCGTTCGTCGGCGAAAAGGCGACGACTCCTGCGGTGCAGGCCGCCATGGAGGCCAAATACGGACTTGACAAACCGGTCCTGGAGCAGTATTTTACCTATCTCGGTGATATCGTCCTGCGCTTTGACTTTGGCCCCTCGCTCAAGCAGCGCGGCCGTCAGGTCATCGACATCATCGCCGACGGCATGAAGGTCTCGGCCAAGCTCGGCCTTATCGCCGCCTTCGGCGCGCTCGTCGTGGGCATCGTGCTCGGCGCGGTCGCGGCGCTGCGGCGCAACAAGGTCATCGATAAGGTCATCATGGTCATCACCACCGCCTTCGTCTCCATGCCCTCGTTCATTGCGGGCGCCTTGCTGCTGACCATATTCGCCGTTTCCCTGCATCTTCTGCCAGCCAACGGCGCGCAGAAAAACGGCCTGATCCTGCCGGTCGTCACGCTCGCCCTCTACCCGATGGCCTACATCACGCGTCTGACCCGCTCGTCGATGCTCGACGTGCTCGGGCAGGACTACATCCGCACCGCCCGGGCCAAGGGCGTGCCGGGCTTCAAGGTCATCTTCGGCCACGCGCTCAAAAACTCGCTGATCCCGGTCATCACCTACTTCGGGCCGATGCTCGCCTATATCGTCACCGGCTCCATCGTCGTTGAGCAGATCTTCGCCGTGCCCGGCATCGGCCGCGCGTTCGTCAACAGCATCACCGGCCGTGATTACCCGCTCATCATGGGCACGACCATCATTCTGGCATGTCTCATTATTATTATGAACCTCGTGTCCGACCTTCTGTACAAGATCGTCGACCCGCGGATCGAACTGGACTAAGGAGGCGCGAACATGGATAAGAAACACAGATTCACCCTCCATGTCAACATGGATGACTTCATTCCCGCCACCGACGAGGAAAAGTCCTACATCGTCCAGATGCGCCCGTCCACCACGTTCTTCAAGGACGGCGTCAAGCGCCTGTGCAGGAACAAGGTCGCGCTCGTGAGCCTGATCGTCGTAGCCATCATCACGCTTTCGGCCATCCTCATCCCCGCCTTCTGGCCGTACTCCTACGACCAGCAGCTGGGCGTGCGTCCCGGCAAGCCCGTCGACGCCTCGTTCAATAACCTCGCTCCCTTCGAGTACGGCAAGACCGAGCTCAAGCGCCTCGAAGAGGGTGAAAAGGTCTTCCCGCATGTCTTCGGCACCGACTCCGCCGGGCGCGACTACTTCATCCGTGTCGTCTACGGCACGCGCATTTCCCTCGCCGTCGGCTTCTTCGCGAGCCTCATCGTGCTGATCATCGGCATGACGGTCGGCTCCATCGCAGGCTACTGCGGAGGCAAGGTCGACCTCATCATCATGCGCATCGTCGATATCATCTACTCCCTGCCTGATACGCTGATGGTCATCCTGCTCGCCACGGTCCTGAAGGTCTCGATCGGCGACAAGCTCGACGGCACGCCGCTGGCCAAGATCGGCAGCAACATCATCAGCCTCTTCATCGTCTTCGCCGTCCTCTACTGGGTCTCGATGGCAAGACTCATCCGCGGCCAGATCCTGTCCCTGCGCGAGCAGGAATACGTCCTCGCCGCGCAGGTGACCGGCGCCAAGGGCCGCTGGATCATCACCCGCCATCTGGTGCCCAACTGCATGAGCGTGATTTTCATCTCCACGGCTCTGCAGATCCCGAACGCGATCTTTACCGAGAGCTTTCTGTCCTACCTCGGTCTCGGCGTCAACGCGCCGATGCCGTCGCTGGGCTCGCTGGCGTCCGACGCGCTCAACGGCCTGACCTCCTATCCCTACCGCATGGTCATCCCGGCGCTCGTCATCTCGCTCATCGTGCTCTCGCTCAACCTCTTCGGCGACGGTCTGCGCGACGCGTTCGACCCGAAGCTCAACGGTTAAGGAAGGAGGAAGCAGCATGTCTTTACTTGAAGTACAGGATCTCCATACCTCCTTTTTCACCGACGCGGGCGAGGTCAAGGCCGTCAACGGCGTGTCCTTCTTCCTTGACAAGGGCAAGGTGCTCGGCATCGTCGGCGAATCCGGCTCCGGCAAATCCGTGACCGCGTATTCCATCATGCAGATCCTCGCCTCCACGGGCAAGATCGTCTCCGGCTCCATCAAGCTCGACGGGCAGGAGCTCGTCGGCGCAGGCGAGGACGTGATGAAGCATGTGCGCGGCAACAAGGTCTCGATCATCTTCCAGGATCCGATGACCTCCCTCAACCCGACCTACACCATCGGCCACCAGCTGATGGAGGCCATTACCCTGCACACCGACCGCAACCGCAAGCAGGCGTGGGACCGCGCGGTCGAGATGCTCCGCCTCGTCAATGTCAACGAGCCGGAAAAGCGCATGAAGCAGTATCCCTACGAATTCTCCGGCGGTATGCGCCAGCGCGTCATGATCGCCATGGCGCTGGCCTGCGAGCCCGATATCCTGATCGCCGACGAGCCCACCACCGCGCTCGACGTCACCATCCAGGCGCAGATTTTGGACCTCATGAAGTCTCTGCAGAAGGAGCTCGGCATGGCGATCATCCTCATCACGCACGATCTTGGCGTTGTGGCCCAGATGTGCGACGAGGTCATCGTCATGTACGCCGGCTCCATCTGTGAGCAGGGCACGGCAGATGAGATCTTCTACAATCCCTGCCACGAATATACCAAGGGCCTCCTGCGCTCGATCCCCTCGGCCAGCAACGTCGGCGAGAAGCTCGAGCCGATCCACGGCACGCCGATCGACCTTCTGAATATGCCCGCCGGCTGCCCGTTCGCCCCGCGGTGTGAGGCGGCCATGAAGATCTGCCTGCGCGAACGCGCCGAGCGGATGCGGATCAACGAGGATCATCTGGCCTCGTGCTGGATGAACGTCAAAAAGGGCCTCGAGGACGGCAGCATTGAGCTTGCCGAAGACAAGGACGCGGAACGGAAGGACGGTGCCGACGCATGAAAAACGAAGCTGCACAGCCGATCGTCGAAGTACGCAATCTCAAAGAGTATTTTAACATCAACATGGGCATGTTCCGGACGAAGCCGCTCAAGGCCGTCGACAACGTGAGCTTTGCCATCCAGCCCGGCGAGACGCTGGGTCTGGTCGGCGAGTCCGGCTGCGGCAAGACGACCGTCGGCCGCACCATCCTGCACCTGTACAAGCCCACCGGCGGCGAAGTCCTCTACAAGGGCAGGAAGATCCAGACCAAGGCCGACATCCAGGCCTTCCGCAACAAGGCCTCCATGGTCTTCCAGGATCCCTATTCCTCCCTCAACCCCCGCATGACCGTCGCCGACATCATCGGCGAGCCGCTGGACGTGCATAAGCTCTACTCCAGCCGGCAGGAACGGCAGGAGCGCATTCTCGAGCTCATGGGCTATGTCGGCCTCAACTCCGAGCATGCCGCCCGCTACGCCCACGAATTTTCCGGCGGCCAGCGCCAGCGCATCGGCATCGCCCGCGCGCTCGCGGTCAACCCGGACTTCATCGTCTGCGACGAGCCGGTCTCCGCGCTGGACGTGTCTATCCAGGCGCAGGTCATCAACATGTTCGCCGAGCTGCAGGAAAAATTCGGCCTGACCTATCTGTTCATCGCCCACGATCTGCTGGTCGTGCGCCATATCTCCGACCGCATCGCCGTCATGTACCTCGGCAAGATGGTCGAGCTGGCCGACGCCAACGAGATCTATGACCATCCCCTGCACCCGTATTCCAAGTCGCTTCTGTCCGCTGTCCCGGTCCCGGATCCGAAGATCGCCCGCGCCAACCAGCGCATCGTGCTCTCCGGCGATATCCCGAGCCCGCTGAACGCGCCGCGCGGCTGCCCCTTCCGCACCCGCTGCCCGTACGCGTGCGACAAATGCGCCGAAAGCATGCCGGATTTCCAGGAGGTCTCCGCCGGCCATTTCGTCGCCTGCCACCGCGTGGGCGAGATCAACTGATCTTCATATGCACTGCATATTGAGATAAAATTTTTGAAAGGATGTATCAAAAAATGAAAAAATGATCGCTCTTCTGCTGGCGCTGATCATGGTTTTCTCTCTGGTGGCCTGCAGCGGCTCCGCTGACACCGCCAAGGATACGACCACGACGGACAGCACCACGACCGACACCGCCGACACCACCGGCAGCGATACCACTGCCGAGCCCGCAAGCACCGAGGGCAGCGTCATCAATGTCTGCCTGGCCTCTGAGCCCGACACCATCGACCCGGCTCTGAACTCCGCCGTCGACGGCGCTACGATGCTCGCTCACCTGTTCTCCGGCCTGGCCAAGTGGTCCCAGGATGCCGACGGCAACCTGCAGATCGTTGCCGACGCAGCGACCGAGCTGCCCGAAGGCGTTGAGAACGAAGACGGCACCGTGACCTACACCTACACCCTGCGTGACGGCCTTGTCTGGTCCGACGGCCAGCCGGTCACCGCTGGTGATTTCGCATTCGCATGGCAGCGCGCTGCTTCCCCCGAGCTGGCCGCCGACTACGGCTACATGTTCGAGGTCGTTGACGGCTACGCCGACATCTGGGCGACTGACGACGCCGGCAACTTCCTGAACCCCGACGCACAGCTGAACGTTGTCGCGCTCGACGAAAAGACCCTCCAGGTCACCACCGCCAACTATGTTGCGTACTGGAATGAGCTCCTCGCCTTCCCGACCTACTTCCCGGTCCGTGAGGATGTCGTCTCCAACGACGCATGGGCGACCGATCCTTCCACCTACGTCTGCAACGGCCCGTACACCATGGAGTCCTGGGAGCACAACAGCGTCATCACGCTGGTCAAGAACCCCAACTTCTACGACGCCAATGAGATCACGATGGAGACCATCAACTTCTACCTCTCCGACGACGCCAACAACATGCTCTCCAACTTCAAGAACGGCGACTGGGAGCTCATCGACGACGTTCCCACCAACGAGATCGCCAGCCTGAAGGCTGAGTATCCCGATGAATTCGTCGTTGCCGGCCAGATCGGCACCTACTACGTCTGCTGGAACATCAACGAGGACATCCTCCCCGCTTCCTCCACGCTGACGGGCGCTGAGGCTGAGCAGGCCAAGGCTGAGATCCGCAACGCCATCGGCCTGCTGTTCGACCGCAACTACATCGTCGAAGAGATCGGCCAGGCCGGTCAGATCCCCGCTTCCTCCTTCGTCGCCATGGGCATGACCAACCCCGACGGCACCCAGTTCTATGAGACTGCCGGCCACAGCGACGACTATGTCGGCTACTACGACGTCTCCGCTGACGCTTACGAGTCCAACTTCGAATCCGCTGTCGAGACTCTGAAGAAGTACTACACCTATGACGAGTCCACCGGCATGTTCACCGACTTCCCGACCCTGACCTACCTGTACAACACCTCCGAAGCCCACAAGGCCATCGGCGAGTACCTGCAGTCCGCGATGGCCGCTGTCGGTATCACCATGAACCTGGAGAACCAGGAATGGGCCACCTTCCTGAACACCCGTAAGGCCGGCGATTACTCCATCGCCCGTAACGGCTGGGTGGCTGACTACAACGATCCGATCTGCTTCCTGGATATGTGGGTCACCAACTCCGGCAACAACGACGTCCAGTTCGGCAAAGGCAATGCCGCCGACGCCAAGGTCTACTCCCTCGACCTGACCTCCTACGGCTATGACACCAAGGTCGAAAACGGCACCTGGGCTGAGACCTACGACGTTCTGATCTCCGACATCAAGAGCTGCACGGATCCCGAGACCCGTTACGCCCTGATGCACGAGGCGGAAGACCTGCTGATGAGCACGGGCTGCATCGTCCCGCTGTACTACTACACCGACATCTACATGCTCGACAGCAACATCCACGGCTTCTTCTCCAACCCGCTCGGCTACAAGTACTTCATGTACTGCACCATCGGCTAAGCACTTTTGGGAGCTTCTGCGAAAGCAGGAGCTCCTTTTTTCTCCGAAATTCATACTTTTTTCATAAAAGCAGGCTTGCATTTTCCGCGCGTCTGTGCTATATATAGTTTTCGCGAAATGTATATTTCATCACATGTTAGTCGTGTCTAACTTCCGCGGTGCGGCTGACATACATAACAGGAGGATTTTTTATGAAACATCTTGGTTTGTTCGCTGCAGGCGTTCTGTTCGGCACCGCCGGTCTTAAGATCCTGAGCAGCAAGGAAGCAAAGACGGTCTACGCCCACACCACCGCCGCCGTTCTGCGCGCGAAGGACTGCGTCATGCAGACCGTCACCACCATCCGCGAGGGCGCGGACGACATCTATGCCGACGCCAAGTCCATCAATGACCGCCGCGCCGCCGAGGCCGAGCCCGAGACCATCGAAGACGCTTCTGCCGACGCAGAGTAACACCTGAAGTCCGCCCGGAAGAGCCGCCGCGCGGCTCTTCCGGTTTTTTGGAGGTTCACAGCATCCTATGAAATGTACCATTCTGCATCAGTCCCCCGGGCGTATGCGCGTGCATCTTGCCTGCCGCCGCATGTCGCTGCGCGAGGCCGATATTCTGGAATATTATCTGAAAAATGTCCCCGGCGTCACCGCCGTCAAGGTCTTTGACCGCACGCAGGACGCCATCATCACCTACCAGGCAGACCGGACCGCGCTCATCCGGGCGCTGGCCGTCTTCTCCTTCACCTCGGAGCAGGCCGTCGCTCTCGTGCCGGAGCATACCTCCCGGCAGCTCAACCGCGAGTATGAGGACAAGCTCGTCTTCACGGTCTGCCGCCGCGCGTTCTCCCGGCTGTTCCTGCCCTACCCCATCACGACAGCCATCGCGCTGTTCCGCTCGGTCAAGTACATCAAGGAGGGGCTCAAGGCCCTCTGGCACGGCAAGCTCTCCGTCGCCGTGCTCGACGCCACGGCCGTGACGGTCTCGATGCTCCGCGGCGATTTCAATACCGCGGGCTCCGTCATGTTCATGCTGCGGCTGGGCGAGATCCTCGAGGAGTGGACGCACAAGAAGTCCGTCGCCGATCTCGCGGGCGCGATGGCCCTGAACGTCGACAAGGTCTGGCTGCAGTCCGGCGAGACCGAGCTGCTCGTCCCCATCGGCGACGTCCGCCCGGGCGACCGGATGATCGTCCGCACCGGCAACCTCATCCCGCTCGACGGCAAGGTCGTCTCCGGCGAAGCCACGGTCAACCAGGCCTCCATCACCGGCGAGTCCCTGCCCGTTGCCAAGCGCGCCGGCAGCTACGTCTACGCTGGGACCGTCATCGAGGAGGGCGAATGCGTCGTCTCGGTGGAAAAGGCGCTCGGCGGCGGCCGGTATGACCGCATCGTGCGCATGATCGAAGAATCCGAAAAGCTCAAGTCCACCGCCGAGGACAAGGCTTCGCGGCTGGCCGACCGCCTCGTCCCCTGGACGCTCGGCGGCACGGCGCTGACATATCTGCTCACGCGCAATGTCACGAAGATGCTCGCCGTGCTGATGGTCGACTTCTCGTGCGCGCTGAAGCTCTCCATGCCGATCGCGGTGCTCTCGGCCATGCGCGAGAGCAGCAGCTACCATATCTCCGTCAAGGGCGGCCGCTTCCTGGAGGCCGTTTCCAAGGCCGACACGGTCGTTTTCGACAAGACTGGGACGCTGACCTACGCCACGCCGAAGGTCGCGCAGATCGTCACCTTCGGCGGCCACGAGGCCTCTGAAATGCTGCGGCTGGCCGCGTGCCTGGAGGAGCATTATCCGCACTCGATGGCCAATGCCGTCGTCGACGAGGCCAAGCGGCAGAATCTCAAGCACGAGGAATACCACTCGCAGGTGCAGTATGTCGTCGCGCACGGCATCTCCAGCATGGTCGAGGGCAAAAAGGTCCTCATCGGCAGCGCGCATTTCGTCTTTGAAGACGAGGGCTGCACCATCCCTGCCGCCGAACAGGAGAAATTCGATACGCTCGACGCGCAGTATTCCCATCTGTATCTGTGCATCGCGGGCGAGCTGGCCGCGGTCATCTGCATCTCCGATCCGCTGCGCGCCGAGGCGAAGGACGCCATCCGCGCCCTGCACGCCTGCGGCATCCGCAAGGTCGTCATGATGACCGGCGACAACCGCCGGACCGCCGCGGCCGTCGCCGCCGAGGTCGGCGTAGACGAATTCTTCGCCGAGGTCCTGCCGGAGGACAAAGCCGCCTTCATCCGCAGCGAAAAGGCCGCGGGCCGCACCGTCATCATGATCGGCGACGGCGTGAACGACTCCCCTGCTCTCTCGGAGGCCGACGCGGGCGTCGCCATCTCGACCGGCGCAGCCATCGCGCGGGAGATCGCCGACATCACCATCGCCTCGGAGGATCTGTTCGAGCTCGTGACGCTCCGCCGCATCAGCGAAGCGCTCATGGCCCGCATCCACCGCAACTACCGCACGATCGTGGGCTTCAACCTCGGCCTCATCATCTTCGGCGTGGCCGGCATCCTGCCGCCCACCACCTCGGCCCTGCTGCACAACGCCTCCACCCTCGCCATCAGCCTCAAGAGCATGACCAACCTGCTCCCCGCGGCAGCGGTGTAAACAGCCATAAAAAAAACGGACGTATCCTGTGTGATACGTCCGTTTTTTTGCCATTTTTTACTTGATGACGCCCTTCTGGAGGATGATGTTTGCGTAGATGGCCGTCTCGCCGGACTGCAGGATGCAGTAGGTCTTGCGGGCCTCGTCGTAGAACTCGAAGCGCTCGTAGCTGCCGAAGGCGGCTGCGCCGCGCGCGTCGTGTCTGGCGACGATCTTCTTGTATTCGTCCCAGATGGGGACCTCCAGCCCCTTGTCCTTCTCCGCGACCTGCATGATCATGACCGGGTGCTCGACATATTCGTCCAGCGGGATGACCTGCAGGATGGCGTCGAGCAGCTCGGGCACGCCGTGGCCGTCGGCGCGCAGGAAGACGCAGTTGTTGGGCTTTGCCATCGAGACGCCGGGGAAATTGCCGTCGCCGATGCAGATCCGGTCGCCGTGGCCCATCTCACACAGGACCTTCAGCAGCTCCGGGGAAAGGATCGGGGGGATATTGTTCAGCATATTCAGTACCTCCTGTTTTCACGGCCGCCCGTTGACTTTGGGCGGCGGACCATTTAAAATACAGACAAACGTACAAAAAGGAGACCTTTGTCATGGACTATGCACAGCAGCTCGCCGATTTTGCCCACATTCTGGAGCAAAAGCGCCTCGTCACCGCGCTGGAGGGCAACGCCTCCGTCATCGACCGGCAGACCGGGCTGACCTACGTCACGCCCTCCGGCCGGATGAAGCTTCTGCTGGAAAAAGAGGATATCTGCGTCATGAACGCCGCGGGAGAGCAGATCGGCGGCCGCGGCCGGCGCTCGAGCGAGTATCTGCTGCACGAGGCCGTCTATCAGGCGCGGCCGGATGTGACGGCCGTGGTCCACAGCCACTGCCCGTTTCTGACGGCCTACGCGCTGCGGTATCAGAACTTTGACGTCCCGGAGACCTGCTCGCTGCGCGAGGTGTTCACGCACTTCACCTGCCTGCCCTACGGCAAGCCCGGCACGCATGAGATCCACCGCGGTATCGGCGAAGCGCTGGCCGACAGCCCCATCTGCCTGCTCGGCGGCCACGGCGTCGTCTGCGCCTCCACGTCCCTCGAGCGCTGCATCGGCCTCCTCGAAGCCGCCGAAGGCCTCGCAAAGACCATCTGGCTGGCGAAGTGAGTCCATAAGCCTCCCCTTCCAGGGGAGGTGGCTCGGCGAAGCCGAGACGGAGAGGTCGTAGCAAATTTGCAGCAACCTCTCAGTCTGCTTCGCAGACAGCTCCCCTGGAAGGGGAGCCTTTGGCCCGCTGCGGCGGGGTTCAATCCCTCAGTCAGCCTTACGGCTGACAGCTCCCCTGGAAGGGGAGCCTTTTTATTTATGCTCTGGTGTGGAACGCCTCTTTGAGGCTGGGGTAGAGCATGGCGTAGCGCTTTTTGATGAGCGCGTAGACCGGCTGCACGGCAGGGTCCGGCTCGATGTCGCCGCTCATGCGGATATGGCTGCAGGCCTCCGGCAGATCCCGGAACAGCCCAATCGCCACGCCCGCGGCCGCGGCCGCGCCGAGGCTCGTCGCGCTGTCGGAGAAGGTGGAGACGTCGTGGAATGTCACATTGCACACGTCGGCCAGGATCTGCTTCCAGAGCTTCGACTTTGCGCCGCCGCCGATGATGCGCAGATCGTGGATCTCCTGCCGCTCGCGCATCACGTCCAGGATCTGACTCAGCCCGCAGGCCGTGCCCTCCAGAACGGCGCGGAGGAAATGCTCGCGCTTGTGCGTGGTGTTCATTCCGAAGAAGACGCCCTGCGCCTGCGCGTCAAAGACCGGGGAGCGTTCGCCCTCGAGATACGGCAGGTAGATGAGGCCGCCCGCGCCCGCCGGGACCGTCGCCGCGGCAGAATCGAACGCGCGGGCCGAGGCCACGTCAAACAGCTCCATCGCCCACGAGACCGACCGCCCCGCGCACTGCTCCGTGCCGAAGACGTTGCAGCCGTGGCCGTCGAGCGTGTAGATGTGGAAGACGCGGTGCTGCGGGTCGATGAACGGCTCTTCCATCTGCCCGGCGATCCACGCGGTGGTGCCGAGACTGAGGTAGAAATCGCCGGGCTTCGCCACGCCCGCGCCGATGTTGGCGCACGCGCCGTCGCCGCCGCCGACGGACACCGGGATGCCTGCCCGCAGGCCGAGGCAGCCCGCCGCTTCTTCGGACAGGTAGCCCGCGAGCTCGCAGCTCGTGCGGATCTCGGGGAATTTTTCCGCGTCCACGCCGACGTTCCGGAACATATCCAGATCGTACTGCCGCGTGCGCAGGTTCATCAGCAGCCCGTGCGAGGCGTCGGACATGTCGGTCGTGTCCATATGCCCGGTCAGGCGGTAGACCAGATAGTCCTTCGACTGCAGGATCCGGACGGTCCGGGCGTAGAGCTCCGGCTCGTGCTCCTTGAGCCAGAGGGTCTTGCAGAGCGTCGAGGCCGGGGAGAGCACGTTGCCGCAGATCTCATAGAAATAATCCCGGCCGTAGCGGGCGCGCAGCGCGTTGGAGATGGCCAGCGCGCGGGTATCCGCGTGGATCATCGCGGGGCGGAGCGTCTGCCCCTCGCTGTCCATCGGCAGGCAGCCGAGCATGTGGCCCGAGACGCCGATGGCGTCGACCCGCTTGACGTACTCCGGCGCAAGCTCGCGGAGCATCATCATCGCGCGGACCGCGCTCATCCACCAGTCCGCGGCCTCCTGCTCACAGCCGCCGTCGGGATAGTGGTGGGTCGGGTAGGTGGTCGTCACGTTGCGGATGATATTGAGATTTTCGTCGACCAGCGAGGCCTTCAGGCCGCTGGTGCCGATATCAAAAGCCAGTAGTGTGCTGTGCAAATTGTATCACTCCATGTATGGGATGCCGGGTGGCCCCGGTGGGGATGCCCTGTTTTATTGTACAATATCCCACCGGAAATGCAAAGAGCTTTTTGCGCAATCTGCCTGAAAAAAGGCGGGCATCTGCCCGCCTTTTTTGTTTTGCCGGTTCAGCGGATGTTCTTGTACATCGGGCCGTAGGCGGCGCAGGCACGGTAGTCCTGGCCTTCCTTGTCCATGCCGAAGGCATTCCAGGCCGCCGGACGGAAGATGTCCTTGTCGGCGACGTTGTGCATGCACACGGGGATGCGCAGCATCGAGCAGAGCGTGATGAGGTCCGCGCCGACATGACCGTAGGAGATCGCGCCGTGGTTCGCGCCCCAGTTCTGCATGACGGAGTAGGCGCTCTCAAACGGGCTGCCGGCCTTGCCGTCGCAGCGCGGGGTGAACCAGGTGCACGGCCAGGTGGGGTTCGTGCGCTCCATGAGGGTGTCGGTGACCTCCTCGGGCAGATGCACGGTCCAGCCCTCGGCGATCTGCAGGACGGGACCGAGGCCCTTGACGAGGTTCAGGCGGATCATAGTCGCAGGCATTTCCGCACGGGTGACAAAGTGGCTGGAGAAACCGCCGCCGCGGAAGTTGTCGAAGCCGGCCTCGCACCAGACGGTCGCGTCGGTCATCTTCTGGATGTCCGCATCGTCCACTTCCCACCAGCGCTTCATGACGGCATTGCCGGCCTCATCCGTGCACTCGCCGCAGGCGTCGAGGCAGGCCGCGCCAGAGTTCAGCAGGTGGATGATGCCGCCGTTTTCCTTCGCCTTGCCCTCGAGATCGTAGCCGGTGACGCGCTTGGTCGCCTCGGGAGACCAGTAGGTGCGCACGTCGGCGAAGATCTGCGCGCGGTTTGTCAGCAGCTCCATGAAGAGCATGCCAAGGCCGTTGAGGACGTCATTCTCGGTCGCAAAGACCATCGGCTCCTTCGGGCCTTCAAAGTCGAAGGACGAGTTGAGCACGGCCTCGGGATAGTCGCAGTTGGGCCAGTGGTCGGTCCACTGTCTCTGGCCCTGGAAGCCGGCGGCGATGGCGTTGTGGCCGACCTTCTCCTCCTCAAAGCCTGCGGGCAGGTTCTGGTTGCCCTGGATCAGATCCTTGATGATGCAGTACATCTTGATCGTGAATTCCCACTGCTTTTCCTTTTCCTCGGGGGTGAACTTGATGCGGCGCTTTTCGCCGAGGAAGTCGACGTACTCGGGGTTGTCGTCGCGGCCTTCCCTGCAGTGTTCCTTCGTCCAGGCCAGGGCCTTTTCATAGGCCTCGTGATCGTAGATGCCCTCTTCCATGCGGCGCAGGATCTCGACCTCGTCGACAGACTCGACACGCAGGCCCAGATATTCCTCCATGAAGTCCTGATCCATGATGGAGCCGCCGATGCCCATGGTGACGGAGCCGATCTGCAGATAG
>ENA-UOOD01003377-UOOD01003377.1-human-gut-metagenome-genome-assembly--contig:-CS67-NODE-3377-length-13308-cov-8.739455_pt1 | contig 13308 bp, 13 predicted proteins | sample MGYA00242464_ERZ724011 | MGnify/ENA metagenome assembly ERZ724011 | reverse complement strand
TGCAAACAAGCTGGGAAGCTCCGTCGCTGAAAGCGATGGTGTCCGCAAGGATCAGGAAAGAGTATACCACAAAAACGGAGGATTGACAATATAGGCGACAAGAATCAAAGGAGGAACAAATTTATGAAGAAAATGGTAGCGTTGGCTTTGGCGATTACGATGCTGGTGAGCTTGGCGAGTGCTGCAAGTGCAGCGACGCTTAGTATTCCTGCAAGGTGTGACAGCACGACGAACTATACTCGGAACACTCAAAAAGCGTATAAAACGACTGGAACGGCAGCAATTTATGTGAACCATCATGACAATGTAGACACGGATGAATATACGAATCATTTCCGTGGACAGTTGGTTAAGGATGATACATGGACTATGAAAGGGTCTAAGTGGTGCACGCAGGGCTTGAATGTTCCGATTCAGAATAACAACATTGTAAAGAATGAATGGTATTCTGTGTCTGCTCGAGGTAATACAAATTACTATAATTATGATGGAATTAGCAGTATTGTTTTGAGCGGCTCTTTTAATCCGAATTTGTGATTTGCACGTAAACAGAGTACTATGTATTCAAATGCCGAATGAAATTTGAAGGGGCTTTAGCCCCTTCAAATATTCTGAAAACTTATAATAAAGATATAGAAGCGAAATATTGTGACAAAACTTGGATATGGAGGTTGTACATGAAAAAAGGATGGGCATTGATTTCTATGCTGTTGTGGCTTGTCTGTATTTGCCAAACGGGGAGTGCTAAAGAAAGAGTCTCAATTCGAGAACTTTATGAGTCAATAGAGCAAGAACCGCGGTGGAGCGCAAGTTATGAGGCATACAAACGGAAAATTGAAGTAGATATTCCGATTGATATGCCAGAAGTCGATGCTGTTCCTATTGTTCAGGTGAGCGGATACTATGCAGTAGATCAAGAAGGACGTTTGACAAGAGATGGAACTAAGTTAAATAAAATCGGATATGACGGCTTTGATATTTATGAAGAAGACGGATTGATGACATATTTAAGCACAACGGATGTAACTGGAGAAATAAATGTTTCTCCTTTTGATAAGGATAAAGGCGTTATCCTCTTAGCTTATTATAATAGCCCAAGTAACTTGAGAACACATAAAGTAAAGTATGATTCAAAAGTCTATTATCCGTATGAAGTTGACGCAGACGAGATATATGCCGAAGACAATCCACAGTCAGCAGCAGAGGCAAAGGCGTATTTAGAACGCATTTTAGGATATTTCTATCCAGAAAGCGATAATTCGATTGCACTTCGTTATTTGGAGGTGCGTTCAAGGGGACATAAAGTAAAAGGATTGGATGATCATAATCTTGGCGAGTATGCTAAAGATTATCCGATGGGAACATATGCATTGAGCTTTTGTCAAACAATTCATGGTATTCCTGTTTATCATGATGTTGGTGATCGTTTGGATTTAACTGGCAGCGCTCCGCATGAGCTTATAAAGGATGCATGGAAAAGGATAGAGCCCATCATGGGTATTTCAGATAATCGTTTCGAGTTCATGGGTGATGATAGCTTTGAAATGCTTGTACGCTGGGTGAAAGAAGTTGGGATCACAAAAGAAGATGTGCCGCTTGCACCGCTGTCAAGCATTATAAGTAGCATTGAAGGTGAAATACAAAAAGGTCATATTCGGAAAGTATATGCGCTGCGTCTTGGGTATGGATGCTATATTACAAATGAGTCCCCCGAAACATATGTGCTTTATCCAACGTGGATATGCGATTGTGATTATATAAATGATCCGAAGGAGGAAATAAACGTCGGCGCATATAATATCGAAAAAGACTTTAATAAAAAATACTCTTTTAAGACGCTTGTAATTAATGCTCAGACAGGAAAAATGGATGATCAATATCTTTCAAAAAAAGAACAGATATTTTGCCCATCGATTATAACATGGGATGAATAATGTATAAATGGATATTTTCAAGAAAGAATCTTGATTACAGCGGAATCTGTAATTTAGAAATATAGAAGAAAAGAGGGTGATTCCAATGGGCTGAGAGAAAAGTGGGTAAAAAAAATGATCCCTGCAAACAAGCTGGGAAGCTCCGTCGCAGAAAGCGATGGTGTCCGCAAGGATCAGAAACGAGTATACCACAAAAACGGAGGATTGACAATATAAGCGACAAGAATCAAAGGAGGAACAAATTTATGAAGAAAATGGTAGCGATGGCTTTGGCGATTACGATGCTGATGAGCTTGGCAAGCGTAGCGAGTGCGGCATCATTTGGCATTCCGGTTTGGTGCAATAGCACGACGAACTACACGAAAGCCGACACGAAAGGAGAAAAGAAATCCGGAACGCAGGCGGCTATCTATGTGTATCATCATGATAACGTGGATACGGACGAATACACCAATCATTTCCGCGGCATTGAAGTGCAATCGAATACTACGCGTGGCTCAAAGTGGTGCACGCAGGGGTTGAGTGTTCCGATTCAGAATAATAATATTACAAAAGACAACTATTATACCGTATCGGCGCGCGGAAATACAAATTATTATAACAATGATGGCATTAGCAGAATTACGCTGAATGGTCGTTATGATGTGAATAAGTAAATGTTATAAATTTCATGAAGCAGATTCCTGCTTCATGATATTTATATTATAAGGAGAAAATTATGAAAAAAAAGCTGTTTTTTTTAATCACTGTTTTATTAGAGGTGTTCTTCTTTGCACAAGGAGAATCGGAAAATAACATGTATGGAATTAAAGAACTCCAAAACCAAAGAAGAAGTTGGAATGAGAGCTATGAAGCAAAAGGAAGAACGGTGCAAGTAGATATCCCCATTATAGTTCCTGACGTGGAAGAATTTCCTGTTTTTTCGGTTGAGCCATACTATGCGGTATATGAGCAGCGTTTAACTAGAGATGGAACTATGCTGGAGAAAATCGGAGAAGACGGATGGTGGTCAGTGTATGCGGAGTCTAATTTGCTTTTAGAAGAAGGCATAACAGGAGAAGCAAAGGCATTGGATCTCGATGATTTTGAACAGGTGAACTTCAATGCGAACTATTCTTCGCCAAGAGATGAGCATAATCTGAATACAAAGTACACGAGTGAATTTTTTTACCCATACGAGATTGAGCAGACGGATACCTATGCGGAGGACAATCCTGCGTCGCTAGAAGATGCTGTGGCGAACATGGAAAAGGTCGTTGGTTATTTCTATCCTGAAGAACCGGCTGTTATGGTGGATCGTGTGGAACTACGTTCGCGGTTGCATAAGGTTAAAGGGATAGATGATTATAATCTCGGAGACTATGTGGAAGATTATCCATCAGGAACATATAATCTGAGTATTAGAGAAATGATGGACGGAATTCCAATTTATGTAGATGTTGGAGATAGACTTTCCTTGGATTTGGCTTCTGATAAAGGCAAAAAGGGTGTAAACGATTTTTGGCGAAAAAATGTAAAGCTATGGCGTGTGAGTAATAATTATTTTGAGTTTATGAATAAAAACCGATTTGAACTGAATACAGTATGGCTGAAAAGAGTAAATAAAATTGAAGAAGATGTACCGTTGAAAAATGTTGATGTAATTATAAATAACTTAGAAAAGGAAATTGAACAGGGAAAGATTAGAAGAATATACGCCTTGAAGCTAGGATATTGCGTTTATTTCAGCAATGAAGGGAAAAATATATATACGATTTATCCGGTTTGGATGTGTGAGTGCGATTATTCAGAGTCAGCAAAGGAAGAGCTGAAAAAATCTGAGCAGGTTCAGGATGAACGGAAGCAGTATTATTATAAGCAGCTTGTGATTAATGCTCAAACTGGACAGATAGAGCCTTATTTGATAAAAAAACAAGAACTGGCGTATTGCCCACAAATTATCACATGGGAATCATTAAAGTGAGCCTAAAGAGTATCCAAAATGAAATTCGCGTCGAAAAAAGGGAATTTCGCGACAAGGCTAGGAGAAGAAGGAAATATCATGTAAAATAAAGAAAAAAGAAGGTCGATTCCAATGGGCTGAGAGAAAAGTGGGGTACAAAAAATGATCCCTGCAAACAAGCTGGGAAGCTCCGTCGCTGAAAGCGATGGTGTCCGCAAGGATCAAAAAAGTACACCACAGAGATGGAGGGCTGACAACACAAGCGACAAAGACTAAAAGGAGGAAAAAATTATGAAGAAAATGGTAGCGTTGGCTTTGGCGATTGCGATGCTGGTGAGCTTGGCAAGCGTAGCGAGTGCTATGACGTTTACGATTGGCGTGTCTTGTACGAGCACGACGAGTTATACGAATGCGCCTGGAACAGAGGCGAAGTCCAAAAGCGGTACAAATGGAAGAATTTATGTCTACAGTCATGATAATGTAGACACCGACGAGTATACTAACCATTTCCGGGGACAGGAAGTAAATGGCAGCACAAGAACAACCCGTGGTTCTAAGTGGGTTACTCAGTATAGTGAAATCCCGATCCAGAATGCGAATATTAAAGCTCCGAAAGTCTATTCTGTATCGGCTCGTGGTAATACGAACTATTCCAATTATGACGGAGTAAGCAGTATTACGCTTAGCGGATATTTCCTGTCTAATAAGTAAGCGGTAGCATAAGGGGGGGCAAGGTCAAAAAGAAAAGACCGTGCACCCCCTTTTTTTAGAAATAAGGAAGGAAAGAGAAAATGAAAAAACCTTTTTTTACTATGACATTATTATTGCTTATGTGCACTATGGTTCAAATGGCTAAAGGTGAAATGGTATCGGTTGTTGAAGTGAAAAAGGAAATTGCAGAAGAAAATTTGCAAGTTTGGGATAAGACATATACTGCATTTGGAAGAGAAATATCAGTGAAAGCAAAGATTGGAATACCCGATGTTGAAAAAATACCGATTTTGCAGGTAAAAGCAATAATGGGGAAAGAGGTTGCAGAGGGAATGGGTTTGGAAAAATCACCTGATCAGGGGAATGCAGGTGCGGGTATTTTTTATGATGATCCGTATATTCTTTCTAAACTATCAGATGAGAATAGCGGAGTAGCGACCGTTTTTTGTGCAAATCCGGAAGAGATAGATTTAGCTTTTTTACAATCTTCGCATGATGAGCCGAACTCAAAACGATATGGAAATTGGGGATATATCAGTGAATACTATTATCCTGACGAAATAAATTTTGAAACTATATATGCGGAAGAAAATGAACAGTCACTTTTCTCGGCAAATGAACAGTTGAAGATTGTGTTACAAAACTATTATGAGAATAAAAATGTGGATTATGATATTGACTATGTAGAGGTGAGGGGAAGAGCCAGAAAGAAAGTCGGAAGAAAAAAGAGTGATTTGGGGGACTATAAGAAAGACTATCCTAAAGGAACATATTATATAAGTTTTAGACAAAAAATGGAAGGCATACCCGTTTATTTAGATATCGGAAAGAAAATGCTGACAACTGATAAGACACATATCAGCCAAGATGTGGCACTTAAATGCTCTAGAGTTAGTTGGATAACGATTAACGAATTTGAATACATGGATGAAGCGTCATTTATAATAAATGCAACGATGTTGAAAATTGAAAAAAGAATTGAAGAAGACGTGCCTATCGCATCGGTGGATAAAATGATAGAAACCATTGAAAGAGCTATTGAGGAAGGATATATAAGAGATGTTTATGCAGTTAGGCTTGGATATGTCTGCTATTTAGATGAAACTTCACCGGAAACATACACACTATATCCGGCGTGGATTTGTGATTGCGTATATGCAAATTCAGCAAAAGAAGAGATTATTGAGAATGTTGCAACGGATGCGTTCAGAGAAAATTATAGATATGAACAGATCATTATAGATGCACAAACTTGTGAAATACAGAGAGGATGGATATCAGAAGATGAAGGGCTATTTCACGAAAAGGCTATTACATGGTAAATGAAATAGGAGTAGATACTTCGTGTAAAACATTTTATAGTCGAGAGTTTTTTAATAGACTACTCGACTTTTTTATTGAAAAAACAAGCTGTTACGAGGCAAAATGTTATATTTACATATAGACAATCTACGTGTAGAAAACTGTACAGAAAATGCAAATAGTGAGCATTGCATTGATATGCAGATGTGTAGATGTATGGATTGAAAACTGAATTTTAAGCATAATTGTGAGCGATGTTTAGTGTAATTCTCGGATTTCGCGTCAAAAAAGGGGGATTTCGCGAAAAAATTTTCGGCTAAATGCAATTTGCAATAAAATAAGAAATAAAAACTAATGGAATGCGGATGAAAGTATTTTTTAGTACATCATGAAAGGAGTGCAATACGGACAAAAGAGATGCTTAAAGCAAACGAAGAATGGAAGCTGGATACCAAAGCAAAGAAAAAGAGCAAGAATAGAAATTGCCGAAACACAGTAAATGGCAAAAAAGAAAGGAAAGATTAAAATGAAGAAAATGAAACTGTGGATGATGATATTTTGCATTGGACTGCTTTTCGTTTCAGGCGGTGTTGCTGAAGAAATAGCGCTAGACCTTACGCAGATGGCGCGCTTTGAAACCGCATCTTCTCTTTGCTGGATTGACGATTCCTTATATGTGCTGGGGAACAAAGGCGTTTATTCATGGAAAAGCGGAAGCGAGAAGATGAATACGGTCATTGACTTGACAGCAGCTTCCAATTATGACTATGTTCAAGACTGCCCGGAGGATGAGAGCGAAGCAGCCGTTTGGAATCAGATGTTGCAGCTGATTTTTACGGACGGCGAAACACTCTACGGGCTTCATCCGTACAGCGGCATGATTAAGAAAATCGAAGGAAACACACAGACGGATGTGGCAGAGATTCAGCGGGAATACCTCTATTCCGAAGATATGGAAGCCTATCGCGAGATCCGCCAGGCGGTTTATGCGGATAAGAAATTGTACCTGCTGCTTGGAACAGATACCTACGAAGAATATGACAAAACGGAACTCTGTGCTTTTGATCTGGACACAAGCGAAATGGAACTCGTGGATATTGAGGGCGTAAATTCCATCATGTTGGGAGCAGAAGGAACGCTGCTCATTCAAACGAACGACGCGCTTTCCGGCGCTGCTCAATATGATGTGGAGAGCGGAACGCTTGGCGAAGAAGTCCTGACAGTCGGTGAGGATGAACGGATCGCAGGTGTAGCATGGGATGCGGTTGACCAGCGATATGTGCGTTTTGTTCAGGGACAAGTGGTCACTTGTGATGCAGACGGCAATGAAATTGTAAAGGCGTATATCCCTGTCTTTGACGCAACAGAAAATGTGCCGGCGGCTTGCTCGACGGCTGGGCTGTATGCGCTTACAAATGGAAGGTATATCTTCATCCGTGATATTACGGGAGATGAAACTGCCAGCCAGACGATTCTTACCGTCGCAGGATATTTGAATCCAGATATGTTGATCCAATTCTCGCTGGATAATCCTGATATCGCGGTTCTGCAAAGCTCTCAGTCGGCGCAAAATGCCGCCTTGTCCGGCGATTATACCGTTGATATGTTTACGTTGACTGCCCCCGGCGATTTTGCGGCGATGAAAGAAAAGGGATACTTGTCATCCATGCAGGACGGGCAGCTTCGTGATTGGTCTAAGACGCTTTATCAGGAAATTCAAAATGTGATTTATAGCGGCGAAGAACTGCTGGCAGCGCCGATTGCAATCAACGTCAATTCGTGGACGATGGATGAAACCATGTGGAACGAGCTGGAACTTGGCGAATATCCGACGAACTACGATGAACTGTTTGAAAAAATTGCGGTCTGGCTGGACGACTATGCCAGCGAGTACCCCGACTACACCTTATCCGATATCCAGCAGAACGGTATGGAAACGCTGGTCGCTGCTGTGATGAAGGACTACATTATCCAAAATGCGGATCAGGGCGGGCAATTCACGTTCAAAACCGATGCTTTTAGAAATGTGCTGATGAGCATTGCGGCTCACGCGGAACTTCTTTCTGAGGAGCATGACCAGTGGGGGATGCCGATTCTCTCGTCGTATAGTCAGGGCTTCGGCGTAAGCTACAACGATTCCCATCGGGTGGTTATGATGCTTCCGCCTGCATTGAACGCGGATGGGGAACAGGCTATGAACACCGAGATCGAAGTGCTGGCGATTCATAATGCGTCGAAAAATAAGGATATTGCCGAGAAATTTATTACTTGGTATGTTGCCCATCTGAGCGATACGGTGAGCTATGAATTGTCGCCGGAAAAGAACGAGCCGATTGAAAATCCAAATTATCCGATTCGTGTTCAGGAAGTCACCGATGAACTCCAAGATTTGAAAAAGAAACTGGAAGAAACGGATGATCCTGATAAGCAGGCAGACCTTGAGGAACAAATCTTCCGAAAGGAAAATCAGCTCGAAGGTCTTGCGGACATGCAATGGTCGATTTCTCAGGAGAGCATTGATTGCTATCGCAGCGTTGCTAAGAATATGAAGATTGCGTATGAATCCCCGTTCTTTGGTTCCGGCGAAGGTGGAGGAATGCAGGCTGTGAACGATGTCATTGCCAAATTCTGTGAAGATGGGCTGGTCGAATCGGAAGTGGATGGTTTGATTTCGGAGCTGGATCGTGTGACATTCATGGTCAGCATGGAAGGACGATAAGCCATTCTAATCGGAATAAGCTGTGTAAGGGATGAGCAAACGGTGCAAAAATTAGGGATATTCATTTTGATGCTGTGTATGAGCGCAAGCTGCATATCACAGGGAAAGGCTGAATTTCGTTCAACAGGAGTTAAGGAAGCCTGTTACATGGAAATGAATGCTTATTGTACGGAAAATAAGAGGTTCAAAGACGGTAAGAATTGGAGCAAAAAAGATTGCGGCTATGATAATCACGCCATCTATGTCCGTCATTATGTACCACACTCAGTGACACCTTACACAAATTGCTTTAAGGTCAGAAAGGTAGATAGCGAAGGAAATACGCTTGCTGTTTACGGAGAAAAATGGTGTACACCGGGATTAAATATTCCGATTCAGAGCGATGAAATCGTGATGGGGGAGTATTATTCGGTGGCGGCGCGTGGGAATACCTGCCACTATTTGTACGATGATGTGGAGCGCGTCGAGCTGCGTATCAACATGTATGTGAACATGAATGAAACACCGAAAGACAAAAAGAAAACAACGGAGGATGATAAAGACCATGAAATATTCAACTGAAACCGCTAAAGAGAGCCCGATGATGGATACCTCCAAATGGGGAGAATGGCTGGAACAAGCAATCGGCGAACATGAGTTTCCAGCTTCGGCAAGAGCGGAAGTTCTGCGCAAAGTAGAGCAAATGAGCATGTCCGGCAACGATAAAAATGCCTCGAAGCACATTTGAACGATACAGAAGCGAATGAGCAGGGAGAGGCTTGAATGAAAACAAGCCCTCCTTTTGCTTATAAAGAGTGGGTTGAAGGCGGGAAATATCATGAAAAAGGGCTTTATGCTTGGGCTGATGTTTTTCGGTATGCTGGGCATTTGCAGTCAGGCATCAGCGGAAAATATCTTTGCAGGAAAAGTTGCTGCAAGCAATACGAGCGTCATTTCTGCACCTTACGGAGGGCGTGTAGACAATATTTATGTCCATGTCGGAGATTATGTGGGTGAAGATTCGCTGATAGCGACATTGGGAACGGATGAGGTTTACGCGCTGGTGGATGGAACGGTCAGCGGAATATTTGCCAGCGAAGGCGATGACGCGGAAAGTGTTGCCGAAAGGTATGGGGCAGTTTTGTTTATAGAGCCGACCAATCGGTTCACATTGGATTGCAGCAATGAAAAGGGTTACAGTTACAGCGAAAATCGCTACATTCATATTGGAGAAACCGTGTATTTGTCCTGCACAACAGACGGCAGCCATAGCGGAGTTGGCGTGGTAACGGGCGTGGATGAAAAGGACGAGAAGAAATTCTCCGTTGAAGTTACCGAAGGATTGTTCTATATGAATGAAAGTGTCGGGGTATTCAGAAATCCGCAATATACATCCATGTCGAGAATTGGACGCGGGACAGTGGTGCGCACTGCCGCCGTTGCAGCAAAAGCAAAAGGAAGCGTCTTGAAGATGCATGTAAAAAACGGAGATCATGTTGAGCGGGGACAGCTGCTTTTTGAAACGGTGACAGGCTCTTTGAAGGATTTGCAGCCGACCGGTTCGGAGGTCATGAGCGATGTTGAAGGAATTGTGGCTTCGGTTGATGCAAAGAAAGGAGCAAAAGTCGAAAAGGGGGATGCCTTGATTACGGTGTACCCCAAGGACGAAATACAGATTGAGATTTTGATATCCGAAGCTGATTTGCCGACAATTCGTGTTGGGGAAACGGTCAGCATCGAGTTTAACTGGAGTATAGAGCATGAAGATCGGCAAGAAGGGGTTATTACTTCAATCTCCTATATCAACCAGACCGATGAAAATGCGACGGGGACGACATACAAAGCATACATCAATTTTGAGCCGGATGAAAATATCCGGCTGGGAATGACCGCGATTGTGTACGCTCAGTAGATATGGAGGTAACAATATGTTTGGAAAAGCTAAATGGAGAGAGAAAAAAGAAACCGAACAAAAGCAAAAAGCACAGATTCAGGCTTGGATTCGAGAAGCCAATGAACAGAGGAGCGTTAGAAAACAGCAGGATAAAATGGAATGGATGACCAGAGATTTGCTGAAAGCAATCGTTGAAGAATGAAACACGGCAAGGGAGAGAAAGCGATGAGCGAAGAAGAAGTGCTGGAAGCACTGGAAATGATAAGGGAAGCTCTGATGAGAACTGCTCGCTGCTTTTTCTCCTGCTATGCAGATTGCGAGGATGCTGTCCAGGAGTGCTTTTATAAAGCGTGGAGAGGACGGGAATCTATTCAGAATCCAGAGTATTTCAAAACGTGGGCGACACGCATCCTTGTTAATGAGTGCAAAACGATGCTGAGGAAAAAAGTGCCTATTCCTATGGAAGCTGATGATAGTTCAGTCTACTATGAAAGCGAATATGAGAATATTATTGAATTTGATCCGCTTCACAAGGCAATGGAGGGAATAAAAGAGGATGATAGGCAGCTTATTCAAATGCACTTCATTCAAGAGTATTCGTACCGTGAAATTTCAAGAATCAAGAAAAGAAGTGTAGGTGCGGTAATCAAGCGGGTAAATCGCTCATTAGAATTCATGAAAAGTGCGATGTAAACGATTTTGAAAGGGATGAATTATGTGTTAAAAGAAGTACCCGAAAATATGGAAGAACTCAAGCGCAAGGCGACAAATCAAAGCAACTGGAGAGAAAGATTAGAGGCAGTCAATGAACTTAAAAATTATGATTGTGAACAATCCAGAAGTATATTAACGAATTTAGCTATTCATGATAGTGTTTTCGTGGTTCAAGAAGCAGCTTTTCGGGCGGCGCAATCCATGAAAATTACAAAGAACGGGCAGCCCATTCGTTTGAATCGAAAACCAAAAGGAAATTTGGTAAAAGGAATTAATGGTAAACTGGTGAAGGTTCGTGATTCATTGCCGGAAGGATACACGCTGGATGAGTTTAAGAGAGCGTTCCAAGAACGATATCCTGTTGCCTATGATATTTATGACGGCAATAAAGGAGAGAGACTTGATAAATGGCTGGAAAATGTTATTAAATCCTTACCTAAAACAAAATAATAAACAAATCCCGTTCATTGGACGGGATTTGTTTGTAAAAACAGAAATATATTTAAGTAAAACATAAGAGTAATTAAAGTAAAATGATACTAGGAAAAAAAGAAAAATGGCTAAATGAGGTTATAAAAAGGGCAACTCACAGATAAATTCAGAACGACGAGAGTTTGCTGTTAAAATAGAATAAGCGCAAAAGGAGGATGATAGAAGAAGGTAATGAGGTTATATGGGAAAAACGAAAGAAACACAACAATTATACATGAAGATGGTAAAATTATGATAAGAGAATATGCTCAAACATTGGAAGAACTTCGTATCAAAGAAGAAGTTGTAGTCCGTGATGAAATGGATGGCATCAGAGCTGAAGCGCGATGCACGACTTTGAATGAACTTTTTGAGGTGTGGGCGCAAGTCAAACGAGGGTTAAAAGATAATACTTATCAAAACTACCTGTACGTTTATCGGCAATTCGTTGAGCCTGACTTTGGTCAATCTCGAATATCGTCAATCAAAAAGACCGATATAAAGAGATTTTACAATATGCTGGCAGACCAACGAGGGCTGAAAATCAGCACGATAGAAAGTGTCCACACGGTGCTGCATCAGGTCTTGACGACGGCGGTCGAAGATAATTATTTGAGGAGTAATCCGTCAGATAACGTTCTTAGAGAACTGAAAAAAGAAAAGGAGTTTGAAACCGTGAAACGCAAGGCATTGACGATTCCAGAGCAGAATATTTTCCTTAATTATTTGAAAAAGACGCCTAAGTATCAGCATTGGTATCCGATTTTTGCGGTAATGATGGGTACTGGACTTCGCGTTGGTGAAGCGACAGGGCTTCGTTGGTGTGACATTAACCTGCAAGAGCGAACGATTTCAGTGAATCATACGCTGGTCAATTATGATCATCGTGAAACTGAAGGGAGGAAAGGCTGCTATTTTAACTGCCATTCACCTAAAACGGAAGCAGGAAAGAGGATGGTTCCGATGATTGAAACAGTTCGCGAAGCCTTCTTATTAGAACGAGAGTATCAGAAGGAAGCAGAATTGAAATGTACTGTTTCGGTTGATGGATATACGGATTTCATTTTTATCAATCGCTTTGGTGAATGTCAGCATCAGGGAACGCTGAATAAAGCACTTCGTCGAATTATCCGAGATTGCAATGATGAGATCATTGAAAAGGAAGGTATGGATGCGGTGCTGCTTCCGAGATTTAGCTGCCATATTTTACGACACACGTTCACAACGCGGATGTGCGAAGCAGGCGTTAATGTCAAGGTCATGCAGGAGGTACTGGGGCATAAGGACATTTCAACGACGATGAATATTTACGCTGATGTGACGAAGGAACTTGAAACGACCGAGTTTGGAAAATTAGATCGTCATTTTACAGCGTGGATGAAGGACACCGATGAGAACGGTGATGTCGAACAGGTGAGTTGAAATAATCTATATGAGCAAAGGAAAAATAACATTTTTCTACATACGCCATTTTACGCCGATTGATACGCCAGACGAAACAAAGGACATGCGAATTGACGTAGAGGTATAGTATGGGCGAGAAATAAAAGTGCTTTGAAAGTATAGATAAATCAAGAAAAATTGATTTGCAAAGAGCGTAAGTTTGAAGTCCCGACCATCAAGCACATCCTCAAGACGCAGG
>ENA-UOOD01003375-UOOD01003375.1-human-gut-metagenome-genome-assembly--contig:-CS67-NODE-3375-length-13309-cov-10.394070_pt1 | contig 13309 bp, 12 predicted proteins | sample MGYA00242464_ERZ724011 | MGnify/ENA metagenome assembly ERZ724011 | reverse complement strand
TTTGTATCGTTTTAAACACACCGTGTCTGAAACTTACATATTGATGAAAGTGTTTACGCGCTATCCTTCAAAAGAAATCTGACAGTTTCAATGGATACAAGGATATGAACGACAACACCTTTATCTGTATTCGTTTTTGTTTGTGTGTATCATCACTCTACGATACAGATGTAGGGATTGTTTCTATTTATCTGTATCCGCGTTATATCAGAACATCTTTGGTGATAACAGAGAATGGCTCCACACTTTTTTATATTAATAAACAAAAACAACCAAGGAAACCAGTTGCAAAATATGGTGCCTTAGTAGCCCTGTGAGTTACTTAAAATCGTTAATAGATCGATGTTTGGTTTTAAATATTATCTTAATTACAAACGCAGATGCGCCGTTTTACGCATCAACAGCAAGTATGAATTATCAAGTTGTAAGTTTTCTGATATCCCTCGTTACAGTGGCTATCATGTTGCCTGGAACCTTTTTACTGAACGCAAGAGTCATCGAAGATGAAATGGATATTATATGGTATCTTGTCATCTATCTAATCGTCACAGTGTTATGCTTTGCCATATCATTACTGCATCGTATTCCCGTGATATGGAGTATGTGCCTACGAGAGATTGGTCTGATAGGAATACTCTGCACACTCTTCTTGTTTGCGTGTTTCTGCTACTCCGAAGGAGAATATATTCTTAATGTTGATGGTTTCTGGGAAGGTGTCGGCTTGTGGTTTGTTTCCGTCATAATTTTATCAGCATGTTCTGCCATCATTAGCGGGGCTTTCCGCTCACTATTCTCATCCAAAGCCTGGGCGTGGCCTGCTTATATAATAAATATTCTAGCCTATGCAGTAGGAGCCTTTTTCATTGGAGGATTGATATTTTCTTTCGTTTTGAATATTTGTCCTGCTGCGGCTATTTGCTCGCTTATAGGGTTAACAGGAGGTAAAGAAGGCAAAAATGTCGCCAAACGCAGCGATACAGAAATCTTCACGGATGAATATGGACGCGAGGTAAGAGGTCACCGTTACGGAAGTCGTTTTATCGAAGAGGGAAGCGGTAATGTGTATCGGCAGCGGCCGGATGATGGAAAGTGGGAATGTATGTGATCCGATTCTTGATTAAATGAATGACAATTAGTTATAGTAGTATTTCAAAGCATTTGTTCATTAACAAACAAATTTACAACAAAAAATGAGAAAAGAACCATCCTTACTTATTATAGTGATTATAGTGATTATAGTGATGGCAATGCTGGCCGTCTCGTGTGGATTTAATAGTCATAGAACAAGCAAATCATACAACTTGTTTCCTCTACCTTGCCAATCTTCGGATAATGGCTTGGTCTATTATGTGGATGAGGAGGGTAATTTGATGGAAGGATTGACAGATGCTGTTCAATCACTGAATTATTGCAAAGCACCTCATTTTTTCTCTGATGGACTATTGATGGTTGAAGCATCATCTCCTGATAGTTTTTATTTTTTAAACAAAAATGGAGATATTGTTCTCAATAGTGGAATGTTTGATAGTTACGATTCAACGTTTGATTCTTCTAAAACACGTTGGCGCTCTCATGCTTTTCCTTATGCTTCAGATTTTTCTGAAGGAATAGCTTTCATTTGGCAGTATGATGAACATGGACCCAGTTATGCAATAGATAAGAGCGGGAAAGTGTTGTTTGAGTTGAATGGAAGGCCGACATCTGCATTTTATAATGGTTATGCGTTTGTTCGTGACTTGAGTGGAAATGGAGGAATAATTGACAATAAAGGAAACTATGTAGCCAGAATTGATGATTATCCTTACAATTTTGATCCTCCTGTTAGAGGATGTTATATAGTAAAAAATAAACATCATCTAAAATATGGATCTGATTATCGGAGTATTAGTGCGATAAATATAAAAGGTGATACTTTGTTTAAAGACTTTATAGCTGTTTCTGGTCAAAATTTGGATTGTAACGAACGGATTGTCTTTATGAATGAGGACGAACTTTATGGTTTGGTCAATTCAAAAGGTGAGGTGGTTATCGAACCCAAATACAAGGAACTTGTCAATGATGGTGAATGGTATTTTTACCGAGAGCCTGAGTCATTTAAGTCAGGTTGGGTTGATAAGAATGGCAAAATTATGCTGGCCCATGATTTAGATTATTGCCGTGAAACGCTATGGTACTTGTTTAATGGAAGTGAATATTTCCTTGACTATGAAGATAGCTCCGAGGATGATACGAAATGCAGTACAACATTATATGACAGGAAAGGAAATGTTGCGGCAATAGTACCATATTATAAGATAATGACACCTTTCGTGAATGGTATCGCGATAGGTTATAATTACATCGAGAAAAACTGTGCAATCCTCTCTCTGCAGAGAATTTTGAAAGGACTTCCACCAGAAATTAATAATAATCGTTTTCTCTGTTTTGATATATTTGAATATTTTCCATCTTACGCCTTTAATAGCGCTTTATGTCCATACGGAAGTTGGCAGCCTGGAATTTAGGATGGAATGGTATTTTGGGGAATTAATGATTTGCATCGGTAAACACTAAATAATCTATTATGAATGAACAAAGTAACGGATTGGCGATAGCCTGTTGGAAACGGACCGTCAATGGTTTGATGGGTGGCATCTGGCTGTACACTCTTGCGGGAATCGGAATCGGCGTGTTGAGTGTGGTCAAGATGGTCATAAATCCTGGCGGCATCATGTCCGCTGTGATGTCGTTGTTGGCAATGCTGACTGACGGTGAAATGATGGGAGGCCTTGGAATATTCGAGATTCTGGAATATCTGATGTCGTTCCTTCTGATCCTTGGATATGTGATATTCTTCAGAGCTCTCTTCGATTTTGAGAAACTGCAATTGAATGAAGAAGACAGCGAGAATGTCAGGAAGATCAAGATATCGTATGTCTTGTTGGTTCTGGCTATTCTTGCCGGTTACATTCCTTTCGTCATCATTGGGTTTATCCTGAAACTGGCTCTTCTCATCTCTTCTTATGTCAAAATCCTGTCGGGGTTCAAAGGTTTGCGTGACTCCAAGGTGCTTCCGGAAGAGGCCAGAAGAGGAGCACGACTTATCAAAAACGCGAACATCTGGATGCTTATCGGAGGAATATTCAGTGTTGTCCCTTTACTGGGAGCGCCTGTCAACGCACTGATTGAATTCATAACATTCTTTGTCATCCTGGCTGGTTGGCGTCGCATAAAAAGAGGATGTCCAGTCCTTTCAGATGAAGACGCGCGACGAATCAATGAAGATTTCAAACCGCTTAATGTCAAGGCGTTCTGCTGGTTCTTGATTGCGCTATTCGGATATTCTTTTATAAGTTATTTTTCGCATTTGCTGATATTATTACTCGGTGATTTTCCTGATACTTCAAAATTGGATGTATTTTTCTTGGGTAATTTTGTTGTTGCAAGTTGCTTATATATTTGGTTACTATGTTATGATAAAATGCATCTGTCTCCTGTCAGTAGAATGGGTGTTTGGGCTATGTTGACAATGGCATTTTTGGATATTATTCTAGGCTATGTTTACAGGTGTGATGGAATATCGTCAGTTAACTATACTTACCTATATTATTGTATAGCGTTTATTCAGTGCCTTGGATTGTTAATGCTTATTATACCGGCACAAGTCAACAAGGCCTTGAAAACTATTATTATCTTGAGTGATCCTTTGATTTTTATATATGGACAATATGTAGCATTACATATATTGATTAATCACGTTGAGTTATCTAGCAATAACCCAACGCTTATTAATAATAAATACGCACTTGTTAGAAATGGCGGATTAACCTTACTATCAGCCATTATTTTTATCCTGGTATTCATTTTCGCCTACCATGAGATAAAAAAGAATAACCGGCTTTACCAACCACAACAATAATAGCATTGAATAAATTATACCATATTATGAACCTAAAAACCATTTTGGCTCTTTTATGTCCGTTGTTGGTTGTTTCATGCGGTAAGGAGTCGCTGCCCATCAGTCCGGAAAGGCAAGATGACATGACGGTCAGCTTCTTAGGGAACATCGGCCCTTCTACACGTGCCACAGACTCGAACTTCGAGACAGGTGACGCGATCGGAGTGTTCGCCATCGAGAAGACATCGTCCAATCCGGATGGTGACATCCTGACCAGCAATCACGCCGACAATGTGAAGTACTCCTATTCAGGAGGCAGTTTCAAGGGAGCGTCAACCGTCATCAAACAGATCACATTCCAGCGATTGATGTTTTACAAGGCAATCTATCCTTACACTTCATCTGCCAGAAATGAGTTCACATTCTCGGTCAAGACAAACCAATCCTACGGCGATTACTACACACTGAGCGACCTGATGACCGCGGAGGCCGGCCCGACCTCAAGTGTGACTCCGCAGCTTACGTTCACCCACAGACTCTGCGATGTGCTGGTCAACGTGTGCTTCGAGGAAAAGCCGACCGGGACTGCGCATCTGTATTTCAACAATGTGAAGACATCCGTGAAAGTCAATCTTAACGAGAACACTTTCGAGACCGGCAGCGCGGCGGCCAATGTAAAGGCAAAGCCTTACGGTACAAATGGGTTCAGGATGGTACTGCCTCCTCAGACCATCAACAAAGGAACAAAACTGATAACTCTCAGCATAGGTAGTTCCTCTTACACTGTGACAACGGATGAGTACATCACTTTACGCCCAGAGCTTCAACACACCTTCAGGATGGTTGTCAGAAAGGACGGCAAAGCCACACTGGCGGTAAGCGCGGACCCTTGGAATACAGATATCGGAATCGAAGACATCGTGCCTAAGGAAATCCTCAAAGGACTGAAGGAACACATGCCGATCTATGTCGGAAACACACCTCCGAATGTGGAAGGTAGTTATTACATAAACCCTTACGTGTCCTCATACTATTCCGATCTTGACGATAATCCGGAAAAAACTCTCACAAGCGAAACCGTCAACTTTTCCAATCAGAGTGACGGAACCTTGACTGTAAACACCCTGACTGATGGGTCAGACACCTACTACTATCTGGAGGGAGCATACATAACGGGGTACGGCAACTACTTCACTGTCTTTTATGATTACCTCAGTTCTTTGGATGCGAAGGATGGGACAGAGATTCCTATCAGGAGAATCGAGGTTTACTCAGGAAGAAAGACCAGCACCGGAATCTCAAACTTGTATTATGCCAACGCGTTTGCCGAAAAAGGCAACGATCCTTATGATGAATATATGGATGAAGGTACCTATCGGATATTCAAAGACGAGGATGGTCTCTCCGGGAAAAGCAGCTGGACGCCGAGTTCTCTGTCCTCAACACCTGAAACGAGAGCGGGTGTATTCCATCCGTGGAGAGGATTGGAATCAAGAATGTCAAGAAAACATAATCAGTAAAATTAAAAAATAAAAACAGATATGAATCACAAATTATTATCAGCTTTGATGTGTTCTTTGGCCATCGTGGCCTGTGACAAGGACAGCCGGAACAATCAGGATCCACAACCCGTGAATCAAGGAGTCAGCTTCATCGGCCAGATCGGAGCCTCCAGCCGTGCCACGGACAATGGTTTCGACACAGGCGATGCCATCAGCGTGTTCGCCATCGAAAAGACCACATCCAACCCATCAGGCGTGCTTCAGGCCTCAAACTATGCCGACAACGCCAGATTCACATATAAGGACGGGCTGTTCAGCGCAGCGAGCGTGTCAGACGTCATCGAACAGCCGACAGACGGAACTCCGCTGTTCTACAAGGCTGTCTATCCTTATTCCATCAATGTCCGCAACGAATTCACCTTCACGGTAAACTCGGACCAGTACACAGGAAACACCTATAGCAAAAGTGACCTTTTGGTAGCTGAGACGGTCGCCACGACAGAACTCAAGCCTCAGTTGACATTCAATCATAAGCTCAGTAATATTTTGTTGGAAATCAAGTACGAGGAGAAGCCTGCAGGAACCGAGAAACTGTATTTCAACAACGTGAAGACAAAAACAGAGGTAAACCTTACCAAGAACACGTACACTGCCACCGGAACAACGACAAATGTCAGGGCTTCGTCCTACGGAACAAATCTTTTCAGGATTGTCCTGCCGCCGCAGACAATGGAGAAAGGCACACAGTTCATCACACTTGAGATAGGTGGAAAGACCTACAAATATGTGGCGGGAGACGACTATGTCTGGCTGTCAGGAATCCAGTACTCTTACTATGTGACGGTCAAGAAGAACGGAACGATCACATTCACATCCAACATCAATCCTTGGAGAACAGAGCCGGAGATCGAGGATGTGGTGCCTAAGGATCTGGTGGACAAGATGGCTGAGAAAATCACAATCCACAGAGGATCGAATCCTCCTACCATTGAAGGATGTTATCTTATCGATCCGTTTGAGACAGTGTATTGCGAAGATGAAGGAAACGGTGGCTATGAGGTCGGACACATTGTTCAGAGCCATATCATCCGCTTCATGAATCAGGATAATGTCAACCACACCCTTGATTATGAAGGCAGGTCCGTGAACGGTTCCACATCCGATGTTGGAACAGGAGCTTTCATCAGTGGAAGCGGCAACAATTTCTCTGTGTTTTTCTCAACGGAAGGCGAAGTTATTACCGAAAAAGAGCAGACAGTAACCACAAAAGAGGCTCTTATCATCTCTGGAACAAAGGCTTCAACAGGAATCAAAGACCTGCACTATGCCTTTGTCATGCTCGAAAAGAGTGGCGACACCTATGACGAAGTCATGAAAGAAGGAATATACCGTGTGTTCAAGGACAGCGATGGATTTTCAGTAAACTACACTTGGAGTTCCACCAGCGCTGTTCCGCAGACCAAGGCTGACTTCTCTTTCAGTCCATACTATGATTATATCAAAACACGTTAAGAATATATTTGAAATATGAATAAAAGACTAATATTGATGCTGCTGTGCCCTCTGATGATTGTGGCATGCAACAAGCAAGTCCCGGGAAAGAAACCGGTCCCTGAGCAGCCTGAACCACAGAAAGAAGGCATAAGTTTCAAGGGAACCATAAAGCCGATGAGCCGCGCGACCGACAATGGATTCGAGGCAGGAGACGCCATCGGGGTGTTCGCCGTGGAGAAAACCACGGGCAATGTGTCCGGCAGGTTGATGTCAAGCAACTATGCAGACAACGTCAAGTATGTCTATTCCAATGGGTTGTTCTCAGGAGCGACTTCCGTGATCGAGCAGCCTACGGACAAACCGTTGATGTTCTACAAGGCTGTCTATCCTTATTCCTCCGACTTGAGAAATGAGTTCTCATTCGCTGTAGGTTCTGATCAGTCAAACTCATCAAGCTATACCATGAGCGACCTGATGACCGCGGACACAGAGGCGACCACAGAGGTCACACCTCACTTGGTTTTCAGCCATAAACTGAGCAACATCATCATCAACCTCAAGTACGAGGAAAAACCAGGTGGCTCTGAACAGATGTTTTTTAACAACGTGCTGGTTGAGGCAAAAGCCAACATCAATGAGAACACATTCACGACCTTCGGAACGACCAAGACCGTGATCGCATCAGGGAATGGAAACAACAGCTTCAAAGTCATTCTCCCGCCGCAGACTATTGCGGAAAAAGTGACTTTGATCACATTGAAGGTCGGGTCCAAGACATTCACCTTCTTTCCGGAGAGTGATTTTATATGGAAATCCGGAATGCAGTACACCTACGATGTAACTGTAAGCAAGGCCGGCATCATATCCTTCACGTCAAGCATAAATCCTTGGGAAACGGACAATTAGCAATTCCACACAAAACATTCCCAAAAGTTTATACGATATATTCATAATTTGAAAGGGCCGCAGAGGAACAATCCCGTGCGACCCTTTGTCGTATTAAGTAAAATTAGATATTATTCAACTTTTCTTGCACCGTCGCTGATCACTACGTCGTAGAACTTAGGATCGTGACCGAACTTGGCAGGGAATTGCTCCTTGACCGCAGCGATGAACGCGTCGTAGAGCTCATCCTTCACAAGGTTGATCGTACAGCCTCCGAAGCCTCCGCCCATCACGCGGGAACCTGTCACCTCACACTTGCGGGCAAGCTTGTTGAGAAAATCAAGTTCTTCGCAGCTGACCTCGTAGAGCTTGCTCAGTCCGAAGTGAGTCTGGTACATCATCTCGCCGACGATGTCATAGTCACCTCTCTCAAGGGCGTCGCAGACATCAAGAACTCTCTGAACCTCACCGATGACGTACTCGGCCCTGAGAAAATCCTCGGCTGGAATCTCATCACGAACCTCGTCGAGCCAAACTCTCTTGGCATCGCTGAGGAATTCCACCTCAGGATGGTTCTTTCTGATGGCCTTCGCAGCGTTCTCGCAGGACTCTCTCCTCTTGTTATACGCCGAAGAGGCCAGTTCATGTTTCACACAAGAATCAACAAGGACGAGCTTGTACCCCTTTGGATCGAACGGGAAGTACTTGTACTCCAATGTTTTGCAGTTAAGACGGATGAGACTGCCTTTCTTTCCGAAAATCGAGGCGAACTGATCCATGATCCCGCACTTCACGCCGCAGTAGTTATGCTCTGTGGACTGGCCGATCTTGGCAAGGTCGAACTTGTCGATCTTGTTGTCGAACAGGTAGTTGATGGCATAAGCGAATGTGCTTTCAAGAGCCGCGGACGAAGACAGTCCGGCTCCGAGCGGAACGTCTCCGGCGAAGACAGTGTCAAAGCCCTCTACCTTTCCGCCACGCTTCACGGTTTCCCTGCACACACCGAAGATGTAGCTGGCCCACTGCTGCTTAGGCTTGTCCTCCTCATTGAGTCCAAACTCAACATATTCATCATAGTCAAGCGAGAAAGCCTTTACTTTCTGCGTTCCGTTCAACTTGACCTCAGCCATGATTCCGCGATCAATGGCTCCAGGGAAAACGTAACCACCGTTGTAGTCAGTGTGTTCACCGATGAGGTTGATACGGCCGGCCGAAGCGAAAACTTTACCTTCAGCGCCAAAGAGAGTCTGGAATTTCTCTCTGATTTTGGTTTTCATTTCCATATTATGTGATTTTTTAAGTTTTGTTCGTTTAATGAAATCCTTTCGACCACAACGACCGAGACGGCTTCCAATGAGACAAATTTAACACTTTTTATTGATTATCTACCGAATCCTCACAACAATCGGACAATGATCACTCACTCCCCCTATGTAGCGTGGTCCAGAGTACGTCCGGAGCGGTTTTTCCCCAGAATGAGCATTGTCCCGCGTCATCAGGAAAGGAATCCTCAGGACCCGCATTTCAGGAATATGCCCGTTCACGGCAATGTTCTCCGAGACAAAGAACATGTCAATCATCTCCCATTTACCTGAATATCTTATCGTTCCCTCACCTCTTTCCGCCAACGGAGCCGCAATGTTCAACAAAGGATAAGGCTGTCCGTCAGTCAATATCCCGAAAGCCGGATTTTCGGGAGTGTCGTTGAAGTCACCCATAGCGACTATATTCCTTAAGCCGGCATTTTGAAGCGAGTCAGTGGCGTTCCTCAATCTCAGGAGAGCCATCTTGCGCCTGTCATTGGTCTTGCCGCCGTATTTGGACGGATGGTGATTCACCAGAAACGCCACACTGTCCCCGTCCTGCCTCCGGAATTTTGTCAAAAGAATATCCCTGGTCCTCAACGGAGGGTCAGCCCCACCCCCGACTCTCAAAGGCACAGCCTGAAGCAGTTCAAGTCTGGATAATCTGTAAAGAAGGGCAACATCAATCCCACGCGGGTCAGGAGAGTCAAAATGCACGATCTCGTAGTCTGTCTTGTAGAGAGGCGTGTCCTCCAAAAGCCTTTTGAGAACAAAACGGTTTTCCACCTCGGCGATTCCTATAACGTCTGGAAGCGCGCCCTCGCGGTCCTTTATCCAGAATATCGACTTCGCTATCGCATTGCATTTCGCCGTGAACCTGCGTTTTGTCCAATGCTTTTTACCGAATGAGGTAAATTCAGCCTCGGACTCGCTTCCGTTAAGGCTGTCCCTGCGCCAATCAAAGAGATTCTCCAGATTCCAGAACATGACAAGTGTCTGACCTTCTCTTCCTGCCACCCTGGATCCAAAACTAAAACTATGAAAGACAGAAACATCGTAGGCTGGCCGGAAGAGAAGAAGCGCAGACAGTATGATGAGCATCCTTTTCATTCCGCCAGCAAATATGCAGAGCAAAAACGTAAATAACGAAAAGAAACAGAAAAACTTTTTTTATGACATGTTCTTTTTGAGATTTGAATGTTTTTTATCCATACCAACCTTGGCAATCATTTGGAAATAAGTTGGCAATCTTTTGCAAAGGGCAGCTTAATTAACTGTAAAATAACATATTGCCAAAGATTTGGTAAAAATTTATCTTCTTAAAAAGGATTACTAAAACAAATCAAAACAGATTCATTATTCGTATCTTTGTCATAAAATAAATTTTATTGATTTAAGAACTTAATAGGATATGTCTTTGAAATGCGGAATAGTCGGACTTCCGAACGTAGGCAAGTCAACTTTGTTCAACTGTGTAAGCTCAGGCAAGGCCCAGAGCGCGAACTTTCCTTTCTGTACAATCGAGCCTAATCTTGGCTCGACGAACGTTCCGGACAAGAGGCTGGAGGTGCTTGCGGACATGTGCAAGCCTAAGAGCGTCGTGCCGGCCACTGTGGACATCGTGGACATCGCCGGTCTCGTCAAAGGTGCCAGCAAAGGTGAAGGTCTTGGAAACCAGTTTCTCGCCAACATCCGTGAGACCGATGCAATCCTTCACGTGCTCAGATGCTTCGATGACGGCAACGTTGTTCACGTGGATGGCAGCGTTGACCCTGTCAGGGACAAGGAGGTAGTTGACACGGAACTCCAGATCAAGGATCTTGAGACGGTTGAGTCACGTCTTGCAAAAAGCCAGAAACAGGCCACGACCGGAGGAGACAAGGACGCCAAGAAGCTTGTCGCCCTTCTGCTCCGCTACAAGGAAGCCCTTGAGCAGGGCAAATCGTGCAGGACCGTAGAGTTCACCAACGAGGAGGAGGCCGCTATGGCCAAGGATCTTTTCCTTCTGACCAACAAGCCGGTGATGTACGTCTGCAACGTGGACGACGCCTCGGCTGTCAACGGCAACAAGTATGTGGACGCCGTCCGTGAGGCTGTCAAGGAAGAGAACGCGGAGATTCTCGTGATCTCAGCCAAGACCGAATCCGAAATCGCCGAGATGGACTCCTATGAGGACCGTCAGATGTTCCTTGAGGAGATGGGGCTGAAAGAATCCGGTGTCGTAAGGCTGATTCAGGGAGCCTACCATCTGCTCGGGCTGCAGACCTTCTTCACAGCCGGCTCAGACGAGTGTCGCGCCTGGACAATCCACAAGGGTGACAAGGCCCCTAAAGCCGCCGGAGTAATCCACACGGACTTCGAGAAAGGCTTCATCAGGGCAGAAGTCATCAAGTACGATGATTTCGTCACACTTGGCAGCGAAAGTGCGGTAAGAGCCGCCGGCAAGCTCGCCACCGAAGGCAAGGAATATGTCGTCCAGGACGGCGACATCATGCATTTCCTCTTTAACGTCTAAAAAAACGTGGCAGACAAGTCCATAAATATCAACAACATAAGCAAGTACCTTGTGCGGATTTACACACAAGGTACTTGCTTTATTAATTGACAGACAATCAGTTGTCCGCCACAAAATTCATAGTGATTGTAGCGGTGTAGATTTTACCCTCATCCGTACGGACTTCCACTGTTATCTGATGCTCACCTGAAACAACAGGTTTACTCTCAAAATGTAACCTGAACAACGGATACGGATTGTCATAACCGAGCAGAATCAAATCCTTCGCTGTCACATCTGACAGCATTTTGTCTATAGGATGACAAGTAAGTTTTTGACCTTCAGATATTCCCAAATAACCTGCAAGTTTTGCGAAAGTCTTTGAAACATTATCCTTTGAGTAGTTGTAGTAGTCTTTATAGCCGCTGGATATGAACTTATAAGGAGAAAACGCCACGAACCTACATAAGTCATTAAGGCTTTCACCTGCTGGATGCTTTTCGTCATAATCCTTGTCAGATGTGACTTTTATAGAGTCAAAATCCTCCGATATAAATGTCTGAGCCGTAAAATCATAACCATTAATTACACTTATTTTCTGATTATATGAAAGATCGTTATGCTTACGACACAAACTTTCATATTTATAGGCAAATTTAGAATCTTCTGCCAAGAAATCATATTCGTTGCTAAAACCTTGTGAAGGATTTACCTCAACACTCATCTTGTCAGAAGTTGTCTCTAATTTCAATCCTTGAATATCAATATACGTTGCTACATAAGAAGGACACTTCTTCATTTTCGCAAAATCACACCCTACCACACATAGCAAAGATAGAACACCTGCAACTATCTTAATTAGTCTCGATTGGCTTATCATAAGTGATTGTATTAAATGCGTACCAATATTTTTCTTTTACTGGATTTACAAATATACAAAACGTTTTTTATTTTACAAATAAAAGCGAATCATATCAATTATTATCATCATATTCGCAACAGTGACCTTCCCTAAGAATGGTGGTTGACACTTTAGAGGTTGTTTACCTGATATACTTTACAGCATCTCTGAACTGGTTTACATCCGTCCTTCGATTCAACTGTTTCTCTTTACAGATTCACTGATTCAGTTTACAGTGCCACCTTTTGCGAGGACTTTCCTCTCAGGAAACTTACGTTGTAATCATTCAAATGTCTAACATTAAGAATATCAGAACATACTATTAGCATCACAATGCTTAATAAAGGCTTATTTCGTTAGTTTATAATTGAAGCACAGAGCGGTTAGTGAACTTGTCCAACTAACATCGCTTCGACAGGCTCTCTGCCTGCAATCGCAATCAGAAAGCGTGGCACGCAAATCTATGAATATCAACAATCTAAGCAAGTTCGTGGTGCTGAATCCCGCACCACGAACTTGCTTTATTCATTGGTCTTCAATTAGTTATCCGCCAAGGGCCCGTTGCGACACACAACGACAGGCAGGTGTAAAAAAACGGCAGGTTCAACAACTGGCAATTCTACTACAGATAGACTTTGTTACAGACAATCTCTGCGACAGGTAGAACAGCTGCAACCGATACACTGCGACAGATGGAGCCGATTGCGGACTTCTACTCGACAGTGTTAAGGATGGAATCCCAGTCAGAGATGCCGAGGGTGGTCTTGTACTGATCAAAGACGGAATCCTCTTCGGCCGTGCCGGCGGCCTTCCAGACGTACCAGACAGGCTTAGGGGTAAGATTTGAGACAC
>ENA-UOOD01003373-UOOD01003373.1-human-gut-metagenome-genome-assembly--contig:-CS67-NODE-3373-length-13311-cov-4.295640_pt1 | contig 13311 bp, 9 predicted proteins | sample MGYA00242464_ERZ724011 | MGnify/ENA metagenome assembly ERZ724011 | reverse complement strand
TCGGAGACGGAACCAGAATACGCTCTTCAGCATCATACGGAGTTTCACGACCACCGTTGAAGAAGAAAGTTACGTGAGCATACTTTTCCGTTTCAGCAATGTGCAATTGAGTCTTGCCTTGAGCTGCCAGATATTCTCCCAATGTATTCTGAACATTCTCCTTATCGAAAAGAACATGTACGCCTTTGAAAGATGCATCATACGGAGTCATACAGTAGTATTGCAAGCCCGGAATGATGTGCATACCCTGTTCCGGCATATCTTGTTGAGTCAGTACTACGGTCAACTCTTTCGCACGGTCGTTACGATAGTTGAAGAAGATAACTACATCACCTTCCTTAATGGTTCCGTCGAAGTTACCATTTACAATCGGCTTGATAAATTCGTCCGTCACACCTTCGTCATAAGATTCCTGCATAGCCTGAACCATATCGGTAGCTACTTTACCTTCGCCGTTTACCAGCAAGTCATAAGCCACTTTCACACGTTCCCAACGTTTGTCGCGATCCATTGCATAGAAACGACCTACGATAGAAGCAATCTTACCTGCTGACTTTTCGTAATGTGCAGTCAGTTCTTCAATAAAGCCCTTACCACTCTTCGGGTCGGTATCGCGTCCATCCATGAAGCAGTGAACAAAAGTATTATCCACACCATATTCTTTGGCAATATCGCAAAGTTTGAATAAGTGGTCGAATGAGCTGTGTACGCCACCGTTGGAAGTCAATCCCATGAAGTGAACGTTCTTACCTTTTTCTTTGGCATAAGTGAAGGCGGAAACGATTCCCGGGTTCTTTAGAATGCTATTGTCGGCACATGCACGGTTAATCTTTACCAGATCCTGGTATACGATACGTCCGGCGCCAATATTAAGGTGTCCTACTTCCGAGTTACCCATCTGACCATCGGGCAAACCTACATTTTCACCGCTTGCCTGAAGCTGTGAGTGAGGATATGTTGCCAGCAGACTGTCCCAGTACGGAGTAGGTGTATTGAAAATCACGTCATCTTTCCCCTGATCGCCGATACCCCAGCCATCAAGAATCATTAAAAGGGCTTTCTTACTCATAATATTAATTGATTTTAAATGTACAATCTTTCACCTTAGCAAAAACGTTCTTTATAGAAAGAACAATTTTTCCGGCTGCAAAGGTACAAAAAAGCACGGTTAAAGCGTACTGTTTCAAATGATTTATGTACTTTTGTCGCGCTTTAAAAAACAAAAAACAAGAAATATGGACGATTCAAACCCACGAACGTGCAATAGTATTTATAATTAAAGCGAACAGAGACGTTGTCCGCAATGCCTCAGTTCGTTCCTAAAGAAAGGAGGCCATTACGATGAGAACGTACCTTTATTCTGAAGCCGGCTTTATAGAAAAGTCGCAATGGATGCCCAATAGCTGGGTAAACGTTGAATGCCCCGATGACAATGATTTTGATTTCCTCACCCAAGAGTTGAAAGTTCCGGAATCTTTTTTGGAAGATATCGCCGATGCGGACGAACGCCCGCGTACGGAAACGGAAGGCAACTGGTTGCTAACCATCCTGCGTATCCCGATGCAGAGCAGTCAGCATGGCATTCCCTTTATCACCGTGCCAATAGGCATCATTACCAATAATGAAATTATCGTATCGGTATGTTATCACAAGACTGAACTCATCTCGGATTTTATCCAACATACACGTCGCAAAGGTATCGTAGTGAACAATAAGCTGGACTTGATCCTGCGGATGATTTATTCTTCCGCCGTCTGGTTTTTGAAGTATCTGAAACAGATAAACAATGATGTAGCCAATGCGGAAAAAGAGTTGGAGAAAAGTATCCGCAATGAAGACTTGCTCCGTCTGATGAAGTTGCAAAAAACCCTTGTCTACTTCAACACTTCCATCCGCGGAAATGAAGTGATGATCGGGCGATTGAAGAATATCTTCCAGGATACCGACTATCTGGATATGGAGCTGTTGGAGGATGTAGTCATTGAACTAAAACAGGCATACAATACCGTAAACATTTACAGCGACATCCTGACAGGAACGATGGATGCTTTTGCCTCCATTATTTCCAACAACGTCAATGCTATCATGAAACGCATGACGAGCCTTTCCATCACGCTCATGATACCGACACTGATAGCCAGTTTCTACGGCATGAATGTGGATATTCACCTGGAAGGTTTCCCGTATGCTTTCATATTCATTATCCTGATCTCCGTAATACTATCGGCAGGAACATTTATCTGGTTCAGGAAGATTAAGTGGTTCTAAACTACCATTACCGCATTTGTTTTTGTATCAAAGATGGTGTAGTTACGACCTCGTGACTATCATCATCTTCTTCTTTTATTCCCTCTTCCGCCTTTTCTACTTTATTCACCTTGTCGGCTCCGGCAGCAGTAGGTCGGGTTTTCCAGGTAAGGCGCGTTGTCATAACAGAAGGTTTAGTACTGGAAGGTTTCATGAAGCTGTCCATCCAGGAGTCGTCAGCATCGTCAACATTCTTCAAATTCGTAGCCGCCGAAGATTGAAGTACAGGAGATTGGGATGCGGAAGACATCTGTACCGGCTGATTCGGAACGTTCAGCAGGAAAGCATACGTATTCTTCGTATCCTTCAAGGCACTCGAAGTTTTGAAGAAAGTAACTAGATTCATGATTACCAGAAAGACAGCCGCAATGGGCGCAAGAGCTATGATAATCGCCAGTCGGATCAGCAACATTATGAACGGATAAAAAAGACTGTCAATGATATCATTACTGACTACCCGCATTCCTCCAGAAGACTTTGTAGATTTAAACGCCGATGGAATGCCGCCAATACCTGCATATATCCACGCGTTCATGGCATCACCGGTAGAATGCCAGATAGAAAAACCCAATATCATGAAAACCAATACGAAAATGCACTTTATCAGCGCCCATACTTTCCGCCTACCCAAAGTAGACATTTCATCTTCCGCGGCTTTCAAATTACAGTCGTGGCACAAAGGTTTGCCGTCATAAGAGTAAATAGAACCATTCAGACAGTTCTGACATAATCCCACTCCACAAGATCCGCAGGTGGCAACAGCATAGTCATTCAAATGTTTGTAGCAATTCATAGCAGTGTCTTTCTTTGTGTACAAAGATATACAAAGAAAGACACTTAGCCTAATGCAACGTCAGTTTTGTTTTTCCGCTTCGTATATTTCCTTTACTTCGCTTGCACTCAACACTCGTGTATCATAAACCCGAAGATTATCAATACTCATGGAAAGAGCATTCAGTGTTGTAGTCGAGTTTCGTTTCATCGTACCGCCAAGTTGGAATTTAACACCATACCCGTAATCAGCCTGACTGGAATTTCCCTGACTAAAAGGATTACAATATTCCGTAGCCACGCCTACATATTCACCATCAATATAGAGTTTACTTGTAATGGTAGCATCGGAAGTTTTAGGATAATCCGAAGTCAAAGTAATCATGTGCCAATCATTATCCAACGCAGAATGTTCAAAAGGAGTAGATTTATCATAAGACGGATATCCATTAAAGTACTTAGTCACAGTGAACTTCAATTTACCATCCACCATTGAAAGGCAGAAATTATTTTCATTAGTACTCTTGACCGAATGGAAAATATGCCCGTCCGAGAGCCCCTTGGCCCAAAAAGATATAGAGAACTTATATTTGTCAATCAACCCTTCGGGAATGCTGATATAACTTTCATTCGCACGACTGAAACTGATAGCCTGACTGCCGTTCTTACTATTTGAAATATAAGTGGGAGCATTCAGAGCCGAAGCCGTTAAAGTCGTTTCTGTCACACTCTTGGTATTTCCTTCAAAAGTATAATATACATACAGCCCATTACTTACTACCTTGGACGCATCTTTTTTCTCCACAATCATTGTCAATGGAATTTCTTTATTACCAAGGTCAGTCTGCACCACTATGTTGCAACTATAATTTCCTGCAGCCAACCCTTTGCGGTCTATTCTGACTTCCACGTTGTCTGTCGCAGAAGCAGCCACTGTACCCGAGTTCTTACTGAAAGAAATCCAAGCTACATTTTCTTTTGTGGATAACTGATAAAAAGTCGTCCCATTATAAGAGCTGACAGAGAATGAAGCCTTATCATTGACTCCAACCGTCAGTGATTGCGGATTCACATCAAAACTGCGCTGCGGTTTCTCTTCAGCACTGATAGTTATTTCCTCAGACAGGCCGGCGGCATTTACTTTGATCGTAGTTCCCATTTGCCCTTTCACTTTGGAACGATCCAAAGTCACTGTCACGGTAGCAGACTTGCCCATACCCAAAGCTCCTTCTGTCGGAGATACCGTTATCCAATCTGCATTAATGCCGGAAATATTCCAATCCAGCGTCCCTGTATTACCTATATTCTTAATTGCAAATGTCGAAGAATTCAGATCCTGTCCGAAATCTATTGCCCTTGGACTGACTTCCAGTTTCTTATCCGACTCTTTCACTTTCATCGTAACAGGTATTTCCAAATCCTGCAAGTCCGAACGTACAATCAAAGTACAATTATAATCCCCGGCTTGTAGTCCTTCTCTCGAAACAGACAATTCCACCGTTTCCTTCATTGCAGGGTTAGCGGCATCATATTGCGGAATCGTACCATTCGTTTTCGACAGTTTCAGCCAATCGGTATCGTTTTCCTTTATTATCAGCATGTAAGATGTACTGCCATAATAGGAACGTAAAGTCAGCGTAGACTTTTCCTGCTCTCCCAAAGTCAGTGTCGCCGGATCAGCTTCTATACGACGTTCCAACTTCTCATCCGCCGATATTTCAAGCGGTAACGACTCTCCATCCGCATTAATCAAAATAGAAGTCTTCACATGATCCTTTATCTTACTCCGGTTTAATGCAACCCTTACGGCACTGGACTTTCCCTGTTCCGTCTCCCCCTTCATGGGAGTAATGGAAGTAATCCAATCTACATCCAGCCCTGTAATATTCCAACTTACACCTCCACTGTTACCGATATTCTTCACATCGAATGTCAAGACTGACTCATCCGTACCAAAATCCAGTTTTGAAGGAATGATTTCGATTTTCGATGTTTTCCTTTCCACCTCTGCCGTAATCTTCAATGACACGGACTCCTTATCGGCATTTATAATGATTATCAGTTCTTTATTCTCTGTCAGCTTCTCACGCAACAAAGAGACTTGCACGGCACAACTTTTACCGGCTTCCAACGCTCCGCTTGCAGGATTTACTTCCAGCCAATCCACTTTATCCAAACCGGATATATTCCAGTTGAATTTTGCAGTACCTTTATTGAATATATCAAAAGAAAGAGACGTATTGGTCTTGCCAAAATTCAGCGTGGATGCCCCTAACTCTATTTTTGCATCTTTCTTCACAGGGGTCAACGTAATATCCCCCATCGCATTTTTGCCGGTAACGACACTGACACTTTTGGTATTAGTGACATAATCCGCCTTTCTTGCTTCAACCTGGTATTGTCCCGGTTCCAGATTCAGAAATTCATAAGTTCCATCATCACCGGTCGTCCGGGAAATTCCTCCGGGAGTCAACGTCACAGTTGCTCCATGCAGAACTTCACCACTTTGCGTATCCGTCACTTTACCATATATAGAGCCTGTCAAGTCTTCCTCATCCTTTGCACAGGATATCACAAGAAGTAACACTAATAAATACAGGCATTTATTCTTAAAAGCTTTCATAATTTACTTAGATTTATTGGTTTAAAAATGAAAAGTCAATGCCAATCCGTTGCATTCGGCCCCCATCACCGGAGTCATCGACAGATACTTCCGTCCCGATTGTATGCGTCCACGCTTCGCACCGTTAGCAATGGCAGCATCCACCAAATTATAGATATAAAGAGCCGCCGCCGCACCAATACATACGTTGCGGCCTGTCTCCCAATTATCCGCCTTGGAGTTGTAGGTCTTCGCATGCGCAGGCTGTTCCCTCATCTTTTTTACATAAGAAGCACGGGTATTCTCGCAAAGCACGATAGCTGCCGCCAAAGCCGCTTCACCTCCCAGAATGGAAAGTCCTTTTGCCGTACTGCCTTTATACAACTGTCCCACACCGGGAATTAAAGAATACACCAGCCCACGAATCCCATACTTCTTTGTGAAAGTGACTTCTTGAAAACGTACCTTATCCGCATTATTGGCCACTTCAAACAATACCCAGCAATTGTATATGCCACTTTTGTCTTTTTCCCAATAAATATCAATCTGCGTAAAGGCTGTTTTAAAATTATCAAAATCAAGGTTATACGTATAGTTATGCTCGATATTTTCCGTATAAACATGATCCCGGCTTTCCGCCTTTATTTTCTCAATAGCTGTCCCCTTCACAGACACTCCATGCATACTTGCCAAATCTCCAACCAGAGTCAACACTGCGCTTTCGCAAGCATCAGACAGAGTTCTGCCCTCTCCATGGGCAACCTTGAAGTAATAGCTGTTATCATGATTTTTAGGAAAAGCTCCATTCTTCCAACGCGGTGCAATTTTATCCGACTTATCAGGTCGGGTAGCTTGCACACCTATGCCGCATAAACAGAGCAACAGGAATATGAATATAGTTTTCATGTAATTACTCTGTTATTTGTGTTATTTTGTCAGTGATGAAATCAGAAATCTGTTTCGCATATTCCTGCTTGAGTTTAGATTCTTCCAAAGCAGCATTCAAAGCTTTTTTTCTGGCATCTAAAGCCTTATCTTCATTTACCAAGAAAATGATCTGATATTCTTTAGCCCCATTCATATCTTTATATACACTATAACTTTCCGTTAAAGTTCCTTTGTTTATTAAAGTACCGAGTGCTCTTTCATAGGCACCGTAAAAACGGTCCAACTCACCGGTTTCCGAATCCGCCGTAGCAACGTCGGAAGTGGTACGCCCTTTGATATAGGAACTCGCTAAATTTGCATACGTCACAATCGCATTGTTATAGGCTGCCTGACGACAGACATTGGTACGCATACACCCTGATGATGTACCCACCAATTGCGTATAATTGCCATTCTGCAATTTGTCATAATGTTGTAGCAAAATAACCTCAAAGGATCTCGAAGTTGCATCCAGTTTCCAACCGTCTTTTTTGTACTCTTTCAACTTAGTTTTGTACTCTTTTTTTAGTTCTTTCTCTAATTGCTTATTTTGTGCTCTTCCGCTCTGAGGCATTACACACAGCAATACAATAGTCCAAACTACCACCCAAGGTTTCATTTTTAGTTCCATAATTTTAGATACTGATTTTAAAGCAGCAACATTGTCACTGTTTCATGTTTGTTACTTAATTTATTAATCTCTCATAAACAAAAAAAATCTTTTCACGTTATGTAATTAAACGGAAAGAGACGAATCAACTGCATTCTATTGGCTTAACTGATACTGATATGAGTGTTTTTGTTTCTTTGCAAAGATAAGCATGTATTAACATTGGTTATATCCACTATATTTGCTACATTTGCCCGATAAAATAAGAGTATTCCCCTAATTTTTACGACCATGGAGACTGACTTGAAGAAAATAGTAGGACAACGGCTGCAATTGCTCCGTATGGAAAAGAATCTGACACAGGAACAAATGGGCGAAAAGCTCAACTTGTCGACCAGTGCATACTGCAAAATTGAATATGGGGAAACTGACTTGACTTTGACACGGTTAAATAAAATTGCAGAAGTAATGAATATGTCGGCTATTGATTTATTCAGAAAAATAGACGGGAACTCATATTTCAACAATTCAAGTACCATTGGAACCAGCATCGGAATTGCCAGAGACTGTAGTACTATCAAAATAGAAGCATCGGAAGATCTTCGTGAGTTGATAAAGGCCAACAGTAAAATGATAGATATGCTGTGCAAAAGAATAGAAATGTTAGAAAATAAAATCCAGTAAGCAATCCGATTGCTTCTTTATTCCCACTTTGCTCTATTCTTTTATTTAATCTCACTTTCTTTCATCCTTCATTATCCCCCTGTTTATCGGCATTCAGGCTGAAACTACCGGCTGAAAGACAGGGAAATGCTTTCAGGCTTATCATTGAGGACACTCCTCACCTTTCACCCCTCAGCACTTCTGCATGAGGCAGCAAATAAGTAATATTACAGGTGACCCACTGAAGTCGTTCGAGTGAACAACTTTAGTCGGTCAATCGAACAACTCCAGTTGTTCACTTGAACAACTCCAGTCGGTCATCAGTAAACAAGCACGCGAAGATCGCAAAGAAAGGGAGATCTGCCCGTAGATACTCCTCGAAGCTATCTTAATCATATATATGCGAAGCGGTAACTCCTTCTAACTCTTGATTCGCATAAGTCACTAAAAGCAGTTCAGTTTCTATATTTTTAGTGCGAAATAGAGTGATTTATAACAGAATGTAGTAACTTTGTGATCAAAGCAAACTTCAAAGACTATATGGAACAGATACAGAGACTTTATCCGATAGGTATACAGACCTTTTCCGAAATAAGGACAAAGAGATATTTGTATATCGACAAAACGGCATACGTCTACCACATGACGCATTCCGCATCAAAATACATGTTCCTGACTCGTCCGAGACGTTTCGGCAAGTCATTGCTCGTCTCCACCCTGCACAGTTATTTTGAAGGGAAGAAAGAGTTGTTTGAGAACCTTGCGATTGAAAAACTGGAGAAAGAATGGACGGCATACCCGGTGCTACACTTCGATATGAGTACGGCAAAGCATGCGGACAGGAACCAGCTTGTCAGCGAATTGGAAAGAAAACTTCTGGGATATGAAAAGATATATGGCCGCGGAGAAGGTGACATAGAAATCAACCAACGCTTGCAAGGCTTGATAGAACGGGCTTACACCCAGACCGGGCAACAGGTGGTTGTTCTCATTGATGAGTATGATGCACCGCTTCTCGACGTGGTTCACGAAGAAAAGAATATGCCTGTGCTGCGAAACGTTATGCGAAACTTTTACAGCCCCCTGAAAGCATGCGACCCCTATTTGCGCTACGTGTTCCTGACCGGCATCACAAAATTCTCTCAGCTAAGCATCTTTAGCGAACTGAACAATATCGAAAATATCAGCATGGACGAGCCCTATGCGGCCATTTGCGGCATTACGGAAGAAGAACTGCTGACGCAGATGTCGGGTGATTTGAATAGGATGGCGGAAAGAATGAAGACGAGCCGCGACGAGGTCATCGCACTGCTGAAGGATAATTATGACGGTTATCATTTCACCTGGCCTTCTCCGGATATTTATAATCCTTTCAGCCTGCTCACCGCCATGGCCAAAGGTAAAATCGGCTCCTACTGGTTTGGCAGCAGCACCCCTACCTACCTGATAGAAATGCTAAACAAGTTCCATGTAAAGCCCCAGCAGATTGGAGGACGGAAAGTATTGGCCGAATCGTTCGACGCCCCTACCGAGCGGATGACCGACATCAATCCATTGCTCTATCAAAGTGGTTATGTAACGATAAAAAATCAGGATTCATTCACCGGTCTTTATACGCTCGATATCCCTAACAAAGAAGTCCGCATAGGATTGATGAAGAGCTTATTGTCCGGCTATTTAAACCAATATACCGCCGAAGGATTCACTACAGTGGCACTTCTTTTTAAAGCAATTACCGAAGAAAGAATAGACGACGCCTTGCGCTTGTTGCAGACATTCCTCTCCACCATTCCGCAATGCGACAATACCGACTACGAAGGTCATTACCAGTCATTGCTCTACACCATTTTCAGTCTGCTGGGAATGTATGTAGATGTGGAAGTACGTACTCCCGACGGTCGTGTGGACATGGTGATGCGCACTCCATCCATACTCTACGTCATAGAACTGAAACTGAATAAAACAGCGGACATCGCCATGCAGCAAATTGACCTGAAAAACTATCCGGAACGCTTTGCCTTATGCGGACTACCGATAGTGAAAGTGGCAATAAACTTCGACAGCAAACGACATACGCTGGAAGACTGGATTATATCGTAGCCTGAATAACTCCTTTAACTCCTACCATGAATAATGTAGGGGAGACGCTTACGATGGCTGAAAGCTGAAATGTCCCTTCAGAACACTCTTTCAGCTGAAAGGCCGGTAAACAAGGAGGTTGCGGAAGCTGAAGGCACTGAAACTGTTTAAGAACACCGAAAAAAACGACAACTTAAATCACACTCAAAAAAAGAACGTGGTCAGTGTTACTTGAGAGATTCTCAAGACAATTACACATATTCTATCCCTTCGACCTGAAAAATTCGCAAATAATACGTATGTTTGCGCCAAATAGGTCAATGAACATGAAAATACACAGAAATCTAATGCTTGTATGCCTGCTCCTCATGGCATCAATCTCTTATGCTCAATCCGAAACCATCGTTGTAGGAAAAAAAGCGGACGGAACGGACTTAAAAGCACAGTGCTACACTTTTCCGCAGCGGGTGGAAACTTTCTCCATGAGTGATAAAGGCGATTATCTCTGCGTCAGTTTCAGGGAAACCACTAAAAGCGGCAAGTATCTGAAGAATAAAGGAGAAATAGGTTTCTATGACACAAAGAGCAGTCAGCTCCTATGGAAACAGCCGATTGACTTCAGCAAATCACGGATAACTTGTCTTTCGGAAGGGGTCTTGATAACTGAAATCGGCAGCAAGATATCATTGCTCAGTAGAGAAACAGGAGCAAAGAGATGGGAAGCCAGTTTATTTCCGGTATATGTGGACGATTCATTGGGATTGGTCTTAGGTTATAACTCCCCTACCTCCAACAAACTCCGCGCTGTCAACTTGAAATTCGGTAACGATCTGTGGGAAAACAAAATACCTCATCAATACGGTTGGAACGAAGTTCTTGATCTGGAACAAAATAAACGACTGATTGTAGCGGATGCATTGCATAAACTGGATTTCATGACCGGAGAGTTACTGACCTATCCGGGAAAACCGGGAGCTCATGATACAAAAGCGGCATTGCTGCAAGGATTAGCCGCTGTAGCAGTCGGAGTAGCCGGTGGCGTAGCAACCGGTGGTGCCTATTATTACAGCTATGTTCCCATTGCCAATAATACAATCACGGGGTTGACTTCCAATATACTGTCTCAGGATTCACTTTATTACTGGGCAGACCGTCAACACATCTCCTGTATGGACACGGCTTTCAACGTAATGTGGCAAACAGAGTTTCCTGATGTGAAAGCTTCCCGCTCTAAACTTTTCGTGCAAGATGATAAGTTATTCATGCTGAATTACGGCTACGGATTACGTGAAGGAGCAAGCCGCAAGAAATATGGACGCCCATTTATAGCCTGTTATAACTTGCTAAGCGGAGAAGAAATCTTCTTCAACCAACTAAGCGTAAAGAAAGATATGATTGAAGATGCCCTGCGAACTGACGATGCACTCTACATGCTGTTTGATGACGGAATGGCCTATCAGGAGCTGACGGATTCCATCGTAAATATTGTACCTTGGGATACCAAGCAATACGGAAAGCTGGAAGCGATGCTGCCCGGTACATTCTATGCAGCCAACAAAGATACAACAGCTTTCAAGTCGCTCGCTTTCGATGGAGAACATTGTCTGGTATATAATGATCAAGGAGTTATCTATGAAGTAGACAAGGATTTGAACATCAGGAATACCTATGAACGGGAGCGGATTTACAGCCCCAGTATCCAACTAAAAGATTATTTATGTATCGGCAATCGTGGAGACTATTGGTTCATTCACGAAATGGGAATGCCTGTAGCCCATCTTGATACGGAGTTCAAAAAAGGGCGGGTGATTGGTAATAAGCTACTGCTACTTAACAATGAAAATCAATTCCTGTTTATCGATCTGGATGAAGCGATAGAATAATCACTTGAAATCAAGCGCTAACTGCCCGTCACCCAACAGATTGAATGTCATGCGATGATAAGGCGTAGTTCCACGTTCGGAGATGGCCGCACGATGTTTCTTCGTGGGGTATCCTTTGTTATGGTCCCAATCATAATATGGAAATTCTTCGTGAAGGCGGTTCATATAATCATCACGATAGGTTTTGGCAAGCACAGAAGCCGCCGCAATGGAAAGGTATTTGCCGTCGCCTTTAATCACCGTGGTATGCGGAAGATCCTGATATTTCTTGAAGCGGTTGCCATCTATAAGCAGATGCTGCGGACGCATCTTTAATTGATCTACGGCACGATGCATGGCAAGGAAAGAAGCGTTCAGTATGTTAATCTTATCAATCTCTTCGGGAGATACAATGCCAACCGCCCATGCCAGTGCTTCTTTCTCAATCACTTCACGCAAAGCATAGCGCTGATGTTCCGTCAACTGTTTGGAATCATTCAGTAGTTCGTTCTTGAAATCTTTGGGAAGAATCACGGCAGCAGCATATACAGCTCCTGCCAGGCAACCACGTCCGGCCTCATCGCAACCGGCTTCAATCAGATCTTTATTCAAATAAGGCAATAGCATACAGCATTAATTTAGAGGCACAAAGATAAATCTTTTTGAAAGCAAACCTGACTTTTAAAGGAAAATAATTACATTTGCAGAAACAACAAATATACTATGAAGCAAGTACTGTATCTAATATTTGCAGTTTCCCTATTAACCACGATCCCCTTACAGGCTCAAGACGGCAAACAAGCCCAGACCTTATTAGAACAAGCTCACAATGCTCTGTTCAGCAATCCCAAGCAGGCATCATACTATGCAGCTCAGGCAGCTGCCTTATTTCCCGAAGACGAACCCAATGAAACCCGTGCACAAGCTATGATACTCTATTGCCAAGCAGAACAACTGTTGGGCAACTTCGATTTGAGTATCAAGAATTTATACGATACACAGAGATATATCAATCCCGCAAACAAACGGCAAACAGCTCAGCTTTATTCACTCATGGGACGTGTATATAGTAAGTTGGGCGATTATAACAAAGGGATAGAACTAAACGATAAGGCAACCTCTATTTTCAAGTCTTTAGGAGATTCAGCTTCAGTGGCCGGATGTTATAATGAGCGTGGAGTCATGCATTATCTGCTTGATGAATTTCTGGTAGCAGAAAGATTTCTTCAACGGGCCTTGACTATCAATCGTGCCCAAAGGAACTTAAAAGAGATTGCTACCAATCTGAACAATCTATGTCTATATCAAGGAGATACGGAAAAGAAACTGTCCTTTATTCAGGAAGCCATAGCCATCAACAAGAATCTGGATGCACAATGGTCATTGGGAGAGAACTACAACAATATGGGCAAGCAATATTACTTCGGCGAGCAATACTCCAAAGCTTTGGAAGCTTTGCAGAAAGCCTATGAATATGCCCATAATATCGG
>ENA-UOOD01003369-UOOD01003369.1-human-gut-metagenome-genome-assembly--contig:-CS67-NODE-3369-length-13331-cov-7.291955_pt1 | contig 13331 bp, 13 predicted proteins | sample MGYA00242464_ERZ724011 | MGnify/ENA metagenome assembly ERZ724011 | reverse complement strand
TATTCAAAAAAATGAATATTATAAAAAAATGATTAGTGAAATAGAAGATAGACATATAGATATAAATACAAAAATTCCTAAAAAATTAAATACTGAATTAAGAACATACCAAAAAATAGGCTATAAGTGGCTTAAAACATTAGAACAGTATAAAATGGGTGGCATATTAGCAGATGATATGGGCTTAGGCAAAACTGTACAGGTTTTGACAGTTATACTTTCATATATACAAGAGAATAAAGAAAAAGCGAAAAACTCAATAATAGTATGTCCAAGCTCACTAACATTAAATTGGTATAATGAGATACAAAAATTCACACCAACAATAAAGACATTAGTGATAAGTGGAGATTATTTAGAAAGAAAAAGAAAAATAGAAACTATCAACAATTATCAAATAGTAATAACCTCATATGATTCTTTAAAAAGAGACATAGATTTATATACACAATATAATTTTAAATATATTGTAGCAGATGAAGCACAATACATAAAAAATAATAATACTAAAAATTCAAAAGCTGTAAAATTAATTAATGCAGAAACAAAATTTGCATTAACAGGTACACCTATAGAAAATTCACTTTCAGAACTATGGTCAATATTTGATTTTATAATGCCAGGGTATTTATATAAATACAAGAAGTTTAAAGAATTATATGAAATACCTATTATAAAAAATCAAGATGAAGAAAAAATGAATAAATTAAAAAAGCAAATAGAACCATTTATTTTAAGAAGAACCAAAAGCGAAGTATTAACAGAGCTTCCAGATAAAACAGTAACAATATTAAGTAATGAGATGAAAGAGGAACAATATTCAATATATATGTCTTATATGGCACAAGCAAGAGATGAAATAATGTATCAAATAGATATGAAAGGATTTGAAAAAAGTCAAATAAAAATATTATCACTTTTAATGAGATTAAGACAAATTTGTTGCCATCCAAAATTGTTTTTAAGCGAATATACAGGCGAAAGCAGTAAATTAAATCAATGTATAGAAATAATACAAGATGCGGTTTTGGGAGAACACAAAATTTTACTATTTTCAAGTTATACGTCTATGTTTGAAATAATAGAAGAGCAATTAAAAAAATTGAAAATTAATTATTTAAAACTAACAGGACAAACAAAAGTAGGAGAAAGAATAAAATTAGTAGATGAATTTAACACAAATAAAAACATAAAAGTATTTTTAATTTCTTTAAAAGCAGGTGGAACAGGATTAAATCTAACGGGAGCAGATATGGTAATTCATTATGACCCATGGTGGAATTTGTCAGCAGAAAACCAAGCAACAGACAGAACTTATAGGATAGGACAAAAGAAAAATGTACAAGTATATAAATTAATTACAAAAAATTCAATAGAGGAAAAAATATATGAATTACAGCAGAAAAAAGCAAAATTAATAGATAATATGCTATCAACAGATGCAACCTTTATAAGCAAATTATCGAAAGACGACATAATGGCATTGTTTGAATAATAAAGGACAAACATTTTATAGAGAGTGTGAATAAAGAAGTAGTAATCTAAAAGGTGGACTCTTTTTTACCGAAAATTAGCTTTATATATTGACAAATATGTTAAATATAAGGTATAATAAAACACATATGGTGATAGGAAAATAACCATGAGCGTTAATTTAGATTGGAAAAGTTACTTTTTCTTAATCCCACACGTAAAAGTGTAATTACTGAAGGGAGGGATATATATATGTCAGAGGTTAAAGTTAATAATGGAAATATAGAAGATGCCCTAAAGAGATTTAAAAGACAATGTGCAAGGAATGGAGTATTACAAGAAGTAAGAAAAAGAGAGCATTATGAAAAGCCAAGCGTTAAAAGAAAGAAAAAATCAGAGGCAGCTAGAAAAAGAAAATTTTAATTTAAGTGAAGGAGGTTGAAAGTATAATAAGCTTTTGACCTCTTTATGTTTTAATACGATAAAAAGCAATTTTTATAGAGTTATTAAAAGATAAAGGAGGAGTGTAAATGTTAAAAGAAAAATTATTGGAAGATTTGAAAGAGTCTATGAAGGAAAAAAATGTAATTAGAAAAAATGTAGTTCAAATGGTAAGAGCAGCAATTTTACAAATAGAAAAAGACAAAAAAATAGAAGTTAGTGACAGCCAAATAGTAGAAATAATAGCAAAAGAAGCCAAAAAAAGAAAAGATGCATTAGAGGATTACCAAAAAAGTGGAAGAGAAGATTTAATAGAGCAAATGAACCAAGAAATAAAAATACTAAATGAATATTTACCAAAACAATTAACAGAAGAAGAATTAACTCAAAAAATGCAAGAAATAATAACCGAATTAGGTGCAACTTCTATAAAAGATATAGGAGCTGTAATGAAAAAGGCAAAAGAAACAATAGGAGCGGCAGCAAATGGAAAGGCAATTAACGAAGTAGCTAAAAAAATATTAAATAATTGCTAAATAAAAACCATATGAACTATACAAAAAAAAGTAGAGTTCATATGGTTTTTTAATAAATTATTAATATTAAACTTGTATAATTATTCTAAAGTATATTATAATAATATAAGAAAAATTTAAGAGAGGAATGGTGTAATATGAATTATAATAAGCAAGAAGTAAAAGAAGGAATAACTTTACACCAAATAGACACAAAAAACTTTAAAACAAATTTATATGCTATATTTTTAGCAACTCCAATAACGAGAGAAAATGTAACAAGAGATGCTTTAATATCAGCAGTATTAAGAAGGGGAACAAATAAAATAAAATCACAAGAATTAATAAGTCAAGAATTGGAGGCTATGTATGGGGCAACTTTTGACTGTGGTATAGAGAAAACAGGAGACAACCATATTTTTAAATTTTATGTAGAAGCATTAAGTGATGAATTTTTACCAACAGAAGAAAATTTGGCGAAAAAAAGCTTAGAAATATTATTAGACATAGTGTTTAATCCATTGATAGAAAATAACGGTTTTAAGGCAGAATATGTGGAAGGTGAGAAGAAAAACATAAAACAAATAATAGAATCTAAAATAGATAACAAAGGACAATATTCGTTAGATAAATGTATAGAAGAAACATTCAAAGGAGAACCTTATGGTTTATATAAATATGGATATGTAGAAGATTTGGAAAAAATAACACCACAAGATTTATATAAGTATTACAAAAAAATGATATCAGAATGTAAAATTGATATATTTTGTTCAGGAATATTAAAAAATGTAGAAAAAATTATAAAAGAAAATGAAAATATTAAAAATCTGGAAGCAAGAAAAGCAAATTATGTAATAGATAAAAAACATGTAAATAACAATAAAGCAGTAAATTATATTCAAGAAAGCATGCAAGTGTCACAAGGTAAATTAGTAATAAGCTTAAATATAGATAGCAACATACCAAATTTAGCATATATTGCATCTATTTACAATGCTATTTTAGGTGGAGGAGCAAATTCTAGATTATTTCAAAATGTAAGGGAAAAGGAAAGCTTGGCATATACTGCAGGATCAAATTATTTGAAACAAAAAAATGTAATATTTATAAGATGTGGAATTGAAATAGAAAACTATGAAAAAGCTTTAGAAACAATAAAAGTTCAAATAGAGAATTTGAAAAAAGGAGAGATAACAGAAGAAGACATAGAAAACGCTAAAAAATTAATAATAGCATCTGTAAAAAGTATAACTTCAGAACAAGATACAGAAATAACATATTACTATGGGCAAGAACTATCAGGAACATTTACAACAATAACTGATTATGAGAATAAAGTAAACTCAGTAACAAAAGAGCAAATTGTAGAAATAGCAAATAGTGTAAGCATTAATACAATATATTTTCTTAAAGATTAACAAATAAGGGCGTACTTTGTGCCCACTATAAAATAAAAATCACCTATAATTATATTGTAATATTGGCTTGTGTGATGTAGAGCCGAAAAGGAGAATAAATGAAAATTATTGAAAGTTTAAAGATTAAAGAAAAAGCTTATGTGGAAACTCTAGAAAATGGACTAAAAATAATAATAGTACCTAAAAAAAATACAAATAAAAAATATATAATATGGGGCGTACATTTTGGATCTATAGACAATCACTTTATAATGCCCGGTACAGGAGAAGAAGTATATATACCAGATGGAGTAGCACACTTTTTAGAACATAAAATGTTTGAACAGCAAAATGGAACTAATAGTTTAGATACTTTAATGGCATTAGGATTAGATGCAAATGCATATACAACAAATGACCATACAGCATATTTGTTTGAGTGTACAGATAATTTTTACGAGGGATTAGATGAACTTATGGATTATCTTCAGAATCCATATTTTACAGACGAAAACGTAGAAAAAGAAAAGGGAATAATAGGTCAAGAGATAAAAATGTATGAAGATGACCCAGGATGGCAACTATATATGAATGCATTAGATTGTATGTATAAAGATAATCCTATAAAAATAGATATAGCAGGAACAGTAGAATCAATTTCAAAAATAACACCAGAAATATTATATAAATGTTACAATACATTCTACAATCCTGCAAATATGACAATGGTAGTATGTGGAGACTTTGAACCAGAAAAATTATTAGAGGAAATAAAAAGAAGACTTGTAAAAAGAGAAAGTCAGGGAGAAATAAAAAGGATATATCCAAAAGCAGAAAATGAAATAAATATGCCATATAAAGAAAAGAAAATGGAGGTAAGTACGCCAGCTTTTGTAATTGGATATAAAGATATGCAAAATATAGACTATAGTGCAAAAACAGCAACAAAGAGACATATAGCGATAGAAATATTGTTAAATATGATTATAGGCAAAAGTTCTAATTTATATAAAGAATTATATGAAAAAGGAATAATATTAGCAGAGCCAAGTATGGACTATGAGTTTACAAAGCAATATGCACATGTTATAATATCTGGGCAATCAAATAACCCAGAAGAAATACAAAAAAGAATAAAAGAAACAGTAATGAAATTCAAAGAACAAGGAATAGAAGAACAGCACTTTGATAGAATAAGAAAAAAAGTGTATGGAGACTATGTAGTAGAATATAATAGCGTTGGAGATATAGCCAGAATGTTTTTAGCAGACAATATGAAAGAAATAAATAGCTTTGATTATATAGAAGAATATGAAACCGTAACAAAGCAATATGTAGAAGAAATATTAAAAGATGTATTTAAAGAAGAAAATATGGTATTGTCAATAATAAAATAGTAAACAACTATGGGACAGAGAATTAGTTATCAAAAAAATATATTTATACTCTAGAAAAGGAATGAAAAAAATGAATATAGTAAAATTTCCATTATTAAATTTAGAATTAGAAATATCGGAAGTTGCAATAAATATATTTGGATTAGGAATAAAGTGGTATGCTATAATAATAGTTTTTTGTATTATTTTGGCACTAATATGGTGTAAATTTAAGTCAAAGAAATATGATATAGACTTTGATGAGATATTAAATTTATTTATTATATTAATACCAACTGTAATAATTTGTGCAAGGCTTTATTATGTGATATTTAATTTAGATTATTATTTAAAATATCCAATAGAAATATTAAACATTCGAGCTGGAGGACTTGCTATTTATGGAGGTATAATAGGAGGAATAATAGCAAGTTACATATATTGCAGAATAAGAAAAATTAATGTACTGAATTTATTAGATTGTATAGCTCCTATATTAGCACTTTCACAAGGTATAGGAAGATGGGGAAATTTCATTAATTCAGAAGCATATGGAACAGAAACAAATTTGCCTTGGAAAATGGGAATAGTTGAAAATGGAGTAGAAAAATTTGTACATCCTACGTTTTTATATGAATCTATAGGTACAGTAATTATATTTATAATATTAACAATATTGCAGAACAAAAGTAAATTTGAAGGACAAATAGCATACACATATTTAGCTCTATATTCTCTTTTAAGGTTTTTTATAGAAGGTTTAAGAGCAGATAGTCTAATGTTATTTAATTTTAGAATATCTCAAATTTTGTCACTAATAATTTTTGTATTATCAGTAGGAATTATAGTAGAATCTATAAGTAAAAGTAAACGTATGTCGAAAAACGAAGAAGAATAGCAAAAAAAGTCACTCGAAAAATAGCTAAAAGCCTGAAAAATCAACAAAAACAGTTGACTAAGATGTAAAAATATGGTATTTTAGATATATACAAAAGAAAAAATAGAAAAAGGGAGAGTGATTGTATGTTAAATGAAGAAATTTGTAAATTAAGAGAAGAGTTAAATAACAGCATTACATCCGGAAAAGATTATAAAGAGATATACGAAATAAGTATAGAGCTGGATAGATTAATAGCTTTATATTATAGAAAAAATATAAAGGGTAAAAAGCAAAAGAAGAAAAAATTATGTAAAAAAATATTTAATTTTGTTATAGCATAAAGATGCGAGAAATAAAAAAGTCCTAGCTAAACTGAAGTGATAAAATGAAAGTAGACACAAAAAGTCTGCTTTCATTTTTTTGTGCCAATAGGTGCCAATAGGGACGGGGAATTTTGGCACAAAAAATTTTAATTTAACAAAAAGCGAGTGAAAATGAAATTTCACTCGTTCTGGCGCAGATGGCCGGAATCGAACCGGCACGGTTTATTCAACCGCAGGATTTTAAGAATAATGGACAAATTAACTATTGCTATTATTTAACTTTATAAAACAGCTTTTAGTTTAAGTATTTCCAGTACTTTCAAGTGAAAAGCTAGTATTTTAAATAGTTATCAAAATCCACCTAAAATAGAACAAAGTGTTAGGAAAATGTTAGGAAAGCATTAGGAAATAATTTAGATTATCATTGACACAAGAATTAAAATTATATTTTAGGAGGTTATCTTTATGGAAAATAAAGAATTAAAAAAAGAAATTACAGATGAAAAAACAGGAATTAGTTATACTTTAGTTGGAGATTACTATATTCCAAATTTAAAATTAGAACAAGAAGAAAAAGTACAATTAAATAAATATGGATTATTAAGGCTAGAATATTTAAAAGAACATAAAAAAGTTGAATTTTCAATATTGTTTATGAATATGACTCTAAATAGACATTTAAAAGAAGTTCAAGAACTAGCACAATCAAGAGTAACTGAATTAGTAGAACAATTAAAAGCTGAAAGTGGCTTAACAGAAGATATGAAAAATACAGATATGCTTTATTGGGTTGGTACAATGAATGCTATTAAAAACCAAGCTGAAGAAATTGTTTTAAAAGAACTAATTTATGTATGATAAATTACTCTACTTTTAAATAAAAAACGCCTTAAAATCAATTTTGAGGCTTAACTAAATAAAGAAAATTATTAACTACTTATAGTTTAAATGGCTATAAGTAGTTTTTTGTTTTCAAAAGAGAATATGCCTCAAACTCTATAAAAGTGATAGGTGTGATGAGCCGATGCTATAAAGTTTATCCGTATTTGTGTTAAAGGTCTATTAACACAAGGTGCGTAAGTGAGATGGTAGAACGCTGACTCACAATAATAAAAATGTACTCGGTGGCAAAACTTGAAATGGATTTGTAATTGTAAAAAGTTTGGGCAAGTATGAACAAAGATATTTATAATATCAGCAATTATAGTAGCAAATATGCTACTTACTAGACCACCTATGAAACGAGGCGAAGACCTGACGGTTTCTAATATAGGTGTAATAATTCTCTTATTTGCATAAGGGGATATTACACCTATTTCTACTTCAGCTCATCCCCTCTGGTTTCTATATAGATTTGCCATAGAGCGTGGAAGTTTGAAACCGAGCTAGGTTTCATAAAGAGTAAGAAAAACCAAAAAAAATTTTTCTTGCTCTTTCTTTTAACTAAATTGCAAAAAGCAAATTAGTTAAAACCTAAAAAATTGCTTGTAGCAAATTTTTAGGCAAAGGGGTGTGGGGAAAAATTTATTTTCACTGCCACACAGATAAACTTTGTTTGTCTAGTGTGTTAGACAAGTAAACTTATTTTGAGCAAGAAAGGAGCGTTGGAGCTATGAGTTATGCAATCGTAAGAAATGAAAAATTAACACGAGCAGAAATAAACGGAAAAGGCACTCACAATGATAGAAAAGCAAAAAATCATTCCAATAAAGATATTGATCCAGAAAGAACACATTTGAATTATTACATTAAGAAAAATGAATACACATACACAAAAGAATTTGATAAATATTTGAAACAAAATAATTTGCAAGGTCATCTTCGCAGTAATAGTATAGTAATGTGTCAAATGATATTTACTTCTGACCAAGCATTTTTTGATAGAATTGGAGAACAAGAAACAAAAAGATATTTTGATGAATGTTATAAATTTATTTGTAATTACAAGAATTTAGGAGAAAAAAATATAATATCAGCAGTAGTCCACCTTGATGAAGGAGCACCACACATGCACTTAATGTTTGTTCCTGTAGTTCATACAAAAGATAAAGAAGGAAAAGCTATTGATAAAATATGTGCAAGAGATTTTTGGAAAGGTCGTGATAGTTACAGAAAACTACAAGACGCATATTTTAATCATGTTAAATCAAAAGGCTTTGATTTAGAAAGAGGTATGTTTATAGAAGATATCGAAAGAAAACATTACACCATTGAAGAATATAAGAAAATTACAAATTATGATAATACTAAAAAACTTTTAAATGAAATGAAATTAGAATTACCAGAAACTCCAGATATAACTGATATTGGTAAATTTACAATAAAGAGAGATGAAAAAATACTAGAAAAGATTATAAAACCTAAAGATGACTTAATTAAAGAACTGTATCACGAAAATCTTTCTTTAAATAAGGAATTATCAAAACAATCTAAAGTTGTTGATGAGGCTGTAAAATATCAAAAAGAAAGAGATAGAATTATGGCTGATAACAGAGCTTTGCATAGAGAAGTTGAAAATGTAAAGAAAGAATATGAAAAAAAGGAATTTGATTTAAAATGGGATTCTCAAAATGAAATTAGGCATTTAGAAAATGAAAATAAGCGTTTAAATAAGATTATTGGTAGATTTTACAAAACCATTGATAAATTTATAGAATGGATTTGTGATAAGTTTAATTTTGGAGATTCAAAAGAATTAGTTAAGAAATTTGAAAATGATACACATACCTTAATTGACCCAGTAAAACAAATGAATAAGGAAGAAAGAGAAAAAGAATTTGGATTATATAAATAAAAAAAAAGAAACCTCTTGCGAGGGAAAGAAAATAATTTCTTTTTAAGCAGGTATTAACCTACATTGACAGTCAGCACTGCAGGATTGACAACGCCATCTCCTTCATAGCCATAATCCTTGTTGTGCCATTTGCGGAGTTCCTCGCCGTACTTCCAGCACTGAGCCAGAGCGTTGACCGCACATCCATACATGAAGCCGGTAATCCCTTCGATGTCGCAGTCATGAGACGCTTTTTCAGCGATTTCGACGACAGTCTTGCCTTCAGCGATGAGCTTCTGCATATACTTCGCCCAGCGGCGAGCATATTTCACAACACCATAGCTGTAGGGATCTTTAGAATTGGCTTCCACCATCTGATCCCAGGCCTTTTTGCCTTCTTCATCTTTGAATTCCATCTCGACCTTTTCATCGATGCAAAGCACCTCAGCCTCAACAGCCTTTCTGCGGGCAGCTTCAGCTTCCTGCTGAGCAAGGTATTCCTGTCCTTCAGGAGTCTTGAGCCAAGCCTCCCTCTCGAGGCGATACTCGAGGCGATACTTTTCCGCATTGGCTTTCATGCCAGCATCCCACTCCTGATAGATTCTCTCAGCATCGGCGTTTTCTTTGGTTACGATGAGAGTTACTCCGTTGAACTCGAACTTTATACCTGTAAAGGTAGCGTTCTCGTCACATTCGTATGCTCTCAGTACCTCAGTACCGAAGTTGGAATCATCGTTGAAGCAGCCAGCAACAGCTTTTGCGAACTCGGTGATGGTGCAACCGCCAACAGGATCAACCGTTGCGATGCCATCTTCAAAGCCCTCAACCCAAAGGGTGCGAATCGAATCGTTGCCTATCGTCCGGAAAATGCGGGAGGTATTGTTATGCTCCCAGATGCCCTCGTAGTAAACGCGTGTAGTCTTTGCCATAGTAGTATCCTCCTTAAATTTATTTTTGATTAATATGGCGTACTAACTTATAGAAAAGTCATCTACAATATATATTATACCACTATTTTACATAAAATGCAAATTTCTATTGTGTTGTTGTTAATCTTCTCTACAAAACTCTTTTTCTAAAAATTCTGCTTGTTGTTCTGTTAGCCTATTATTTACTACTGCCAATCTTAATAAAGCCCTTATATTTTCCCATTTCATACATTTGCAATACCCCTTTGCTGTAAGTTCTACATATTCTATAATTTCCTCAAATATATAACAAGGTACATTAAATTCTTCATTTATTTGTTCCATTTATCTATTTCTCACTACAATTTATTTTAAGTATAAAATATAACAAAGTGTTAACACTTATGCCAATAGGGACGGGGAATTTTGGCACAAAAATATTTTAATTTAACAAAAAGCGAGTGAAAATGAAATTTCACTCGTTCTGGCGCAGATGAGCTTAAATTTTTACTCATCTTTTCTTACACCTTCAGGCTTTTTCAAATTTCGTATCTTTGTCCCGACATTGTCGGGAGGTATTTTCTATTCAATTATTTATTATTATTCTACTTCGATTATCTTATTATTTTCTAGTAGTTTTTCATATTTCTCGTTCATCTTGTCCATATATTCTGTGTATTTATACATTTGATTTTTCTGATGATAATCAAATATATCTCCATAAATATTTATTGTAGTTTGAATATTAGCATGTCCTAGAACTTTTTGCAATGTTGCTAAATCCATACCAGCCTCAATACATCTAGTTGCAAAAGTATGCCTTAACATATGAACATGCACATCACTTGTCTTTTCATTTACATAGTGAACTCATTTCGATTTAAGTTTGTTTTGTAAAGTTACCATCTATTGAAATTATTTCTTAAAAATTATATAATATAGATATAGTTATAAGATACTTGATATATCTTATTGAAATAGCATAGAGACTTAGCCATTACAACTATATATAACATATTATTATAAAAGTCAAGTAGTTTTCTAAAATTTTATAAGATTTTTTATGAGGTGTGAAATGATTAGAGAAGAAAAGATTGAATTTACTGCAAAATGGTGCAAGTACAGTAAGTATATAATTGAAAAGAAAGACGATAAATATTACATATTACCAGACAAAAATGCAAAGCCAAGTACTTATGATCCATTTGAAGTAAAAAATCAAATATTAAAAGACTTATTAGTAATAGGAAAAGAATCAGTTGATAATGAGATGTTTAAATTAGGAAATAAAGAAGTATCAATTGAAGCTTTAAGCAAAATGGAGAAATTTCAAAACCTAGTTCTTGAGTTTGTTAATAACTATGGATTACTAGGCAACTTTAGATATTTACCTGAAAACTATGAATTTATGGATAATGGAGAAATTCCTGTTAATTTAGGATATAATACTTCTATAAGTGCATTAGAATTTGAAAAGAAATATTTTTGGAAAGATTCGGAAATTGATTGGTCAAATACAATGGATTCAAATGACTATCATAGGAATACTGGATTAGATGAATATTTTAAACAAACTGAAGGAGATAGACTTGATGATATAATCTTTTCAAAGAATTATGCTGAAACTATTGCAGAAATTATTAACTTTGCAACAATTATATACAATAAAAAGCTTTTAATTTGTGCATACTTATATGATGATGTATCAGAAGATATAAGACAAGTATATCAAGAAAGTATTACTGGAGATAGCTTAAAAAAGCCAAATATTTCATATAGTGCTGAAGATGGACAAATAAAATTCAAATGGAATTTTATGTCTTTAAGTGAAATAATAGAAATTATCTTACTTTTAAATGAAACATCTGGAAGAACTGAAGTAAAACTATGTAAGCATTGTGGTAAACCATTTATTGCTGAAAACATTAAAGCTGAATATGACACTATACAATGTAGGAATAGAGAAAATATAAACAAAAGCAGACAAAAGAAGAATAATTATATTGAGTAAATTAAAATTATTTGGAGGTTGAAAATGGAAATTAATTATCCACCATATAAAATTACTAATAAAATGTTAAACTATGTATCAGATATAATGAAAAAAATTGGAGAAACAAACTATTTCGAAAGCTTAAATAGATATCCAGAACTAAGAAGAAAATCAAGAATAAAATCAATTCATTCTTCACTTGCTATTGAAAATAATCAACTATCATTATTTCAGGTTGAAGATGTAATAAATGGAAAACCAGTAATTGGAGAACAAAAAGATATACAAGAAGTAAAAAATGCTTATGAAGCTTATGAACAAATTGATAAAGTAAATCCATATTCTGTAGATGATTTAAAGAAAATACACGGAATATTAACTTTCTTAATTGAAAAAGATGCTGGTAAATTTAGAAATCATGGCGAAGCAGTTTATGATGGAGATATACAAATATTTATGGCTCCTCCTTACAAAATGGTTCCTACATTAATAGATAACTTATTTAACTGGATGAATGAAGTTAAAAACACAATAAATCCACTTATTTTATCGTCTATATTCCATTATGAATTTGTTTTCATACATCCTTTTCATGATGGAAATGGTAGAACAGCAAGGATATGGCAAACTGCAATCTTATCACATTGGGAAAAAGCATTTACCTACTTACCTATTGAAAGTATGATTAGAAAAAATCAAGAAGAATATTATAAAGCTATTCAAAATTGTAACAATGCAGGAGAATCAACAGAATTTATAGAGTTTATGTTAAAAATTATCGATGACACAATAGATGAATTGATGAACTCAAAAGAAATGAGAGATAAAGCTCAATTACTACTTTCTGATAATGAAATGAAAATAATTGAATGTATTAAAAGAAATGTTTTAATAGGTGCAAAAGAAATAATTGAAGAAACTAATATTGCTGATAGAACAGTAAGAAGAATTTTAAAAAAATTACTAGATAATAATACCATTGAAACAATTGGAAAAGGTGAAAAGGACCCTAATAAAAAATATAAAATTATTGAATAATGGCATAGTACTGACATAGTAATGGCAGAGTTAAAAGTTATTTTTACAACTTCCCGACCATTTTTGATGAGTATATATTAAAAAATGGTCATGTAGACTTAAATCATTTCATTCGTTTTTATGAAGAAAATAAATCTAAGTATATTATCATTGATGAATATAATACTGAATTTACTCTAGATGAGTTCTTAAGGGAAGTAAATTTAAAATA
>ENA-UOOD01003366-UOOD01003366.1-human-gut-metagenome-genome-assembly--contig:-CS67-NODE-3366-length-13340-cov-6.948890_pt1 | contig 13340 bp, 8 predicted proteins | sample MGYA00242464_ERZ724011 | MGnify/ENA metagenome assembly ERZ724011 | reverse complement strand
TCAAATTGCGATAACATCCAACCGATTTGTGCAATTTGGTTGGAAGATTCAATAGTACATGGTAATTTCGAATAAAGGTTAAAACTGTTCCAATTCATCCGTGAAAGCCCAAGTATCTCATTCGCTATTTGCGCCATGTTGCTGGAACCGTAATGACGTATTACTTTCAATGGGAGCGGAACACTTTTACCCCCCTGGAAATACTTGCGATTTGCTGCTTTAACCGATGGCGAAATACCATGTGTATACAGGTACATGGTGTTATTGTTCAACGGAAAGCACAATCCTCGTAATACTGGAAATGCATCTGCATCGGAGCAATTGTAATTCAGTGCAAAACATTTCAAGTCATCTTCATAGGTTATTTCTATTAGTTCAACATCTTGAATGCCGGCGCTTGAAAGGCTATCTACAAGGCCCTTGATTTCGTCATTGCGAAAAGGTGTGCGTTTGTGAATTACAACTCTTTTAGGCAATTCCGTGAACGACTTGTAAAACAGCTCTTTTATATTTAGCCCTAATCTATACGCCTCATTTTCGGAAAGATATGGATTGTGTTTTTTATCGATTGTCACATCCTGCAATTTCGATAGTTTATACTTCATACCCAAGCCATCGGAAGTATAGACATGACTACAGCCAATGACAATGTTGTTGCCGCCGCCACCTGGTAGAATACTATACCCAATCCCAGCAAAAGCAGTATCAGGCTGAATACCAGAAATTGTCCAAGGAGTCCTGCCAGCCTTAACATAAATGGCAAGAGAGAGGGCCCACATGATCTGACAGTTCAAATCGCTTTCTATTGTTTTTTCCCGTATAAACTGTGTAGCAATTTGCTTTTGTGCAGCAAAAGCCTTAACATGGTCGTGTAAGTCAAATTTTAGAAAACCGTCAGAAACGGCAGTATAGACCTCAAATTCCTTAGGAATATAGATCAAAACAACATCCACGTTTGTACTAATCTGATCTATTCTTCGAGTTATTTGATCACAAAATCGTCGAATTGCGTCAACTTCGTTTTGTCCTTTTGTCGCTTCAATATCAACCCAATTAGCAGAAGCTGGGGCAGGAATGTCAACTCCCGTCTTGAAGGCTTCAAAAAAGCCGGGGAATGAGATTAAGTAGTCGGGATTGTGCCTCGCTTCAGAGCGCAGGTTAAGCCCGCATATGAATGAATAAAACTTCTGTTCAAACCCTTTGGGACATATCACTCCTAGTTTTATAGATGAACTAAACAGTTTAGCATAAAGTGGCAAGTCAATCGGCCCATTATTAATCAAGCCCCGCATTGGATGGAAGTCGCCAGCCGCTTTACCAGATGAAGGATTATAAAACAAAAGAGTTGGATCATTATATTCTCTTCCAGTAAACACGATGCGCTTAGGAGAAAAACCCGAAGAGAGCCTCACAGGGTATTTCCCCCCGAAATTAACGCCCAACATTGCGCTTTTACAGCTAATATTGAAGATAAAAGGCGATGTATCTTGGATCGGAAAACAGAGCTTCAAATTACTATTACCTGTAACACGTGTAACCCAATTGGAAATGTAGTCATACGTGTTTTTGTTTGGCCTGCCGTTATTAATGCCAGCATTATAATAATCAGCAAATGCTTTTTTCTCTTCTTTTGAATATACTGCTTCATCAGCATAAGTATAGCTTGGTGCAAAGGTTAGATAGCAATACTTCACGTCGAACTGCAGCGATAGCTGAACACCTTGATAACCCGTTATTGTTTTTTTATTAATTTGATACTTGATAACTCTTCTGGTATCCCATAGCTTATCCTTTGAATACCCTAAGCGGCCATTAATTCCTAAAAGGCTAGTAATCGTTTTAAGAATCAACTCTTGAATAGTGCCATTGTGAGCGGCAAAGGATTTGTCTATTGGACACAGTTCAATACTACTTTTCAGTCTGCCCTGACATATGTTTTCAATATCTTCTTTTCTTCCCCAAGCATAGATCAAGCCCTTATACGGAACTGCCATAATGTTATTTTGATATAAAAACTTACAGTAGTCCCAAGGTTTTTCCTCACTCTTATAATTGACTTCAAATATGTAGCATTGCTTTGGAAAAGTGATCGGATATGCGTTTGTGACAACTGCTTTATTTGCGACCTCGTTTGGGAGAATGAAGCTGTTTGATTGGATGGGAGATACAACAGATAACTGCTTTCGAACGGTGTCTAGATCAGTCAAAAATGTCTTGTCATCGCTCATACAGTGACGAGCAATGGAAAACAAGGTGCTGTCAAATCCTTCTGTAGGAATATAGTACGCCGATCTTCCATTAGTGTTCGCATCATCTATCAGCTTAGATACAGCTGAAGATGGATGCGAACCATAGCCGCACCAAAAGAGCCTGCCTGCTCCTTTTTCGGAATATACTTTTTCAAGCGCGCGCATCAATGAAAGGTCTCTACCACTATATCCGATTACAATGAGATCCCTGTTTTGCAATTGGTGGCGTAATGCTTTTTCTAGTTCTCCATCTTGTGTATCGAGCTCGTTTTCGGTATTTTTTAGTGATCCATATTTATAATCACCATGTAATGCAATACATAGTAGCTCCTGGTCAACATCATTTCGATAAACTCGTTCTGACGTCTCAGATGTAATCTCTATAGGGACAAGCGGAGTGTATTGATGTGCACATTTAGCCATAAGGCCATCGAAATTCGTTGTCCAAACACATTTAATTATGTTTTTCTTGGCCAACATCGAAATGATATGATAACCCAAGCTGGGATCATGCGTGGATACCATATGCTGGAAATATTTTCGTCTGTCTTCTGCCAATGGATAGGCTTTTTCTGCAAAGAAAGAATACTCTTCATCGCTATTAAGTGCAGGATATCCGTTTTGAGAGTCGATCCACTTTTGGATCACTTGTCTGACAATCTCCAGCTTTGAATTGCTATAATTCCCAATCGCGCCAGGGTTCTGAGATAGATAAATCTCTTTTTTCCAATACCAAATACATTCTGTAGCAGACTGTACACCCGATTCAATAGATGCACCTGCCCCAAGTAGGAGAGAATGCGGCATGTCAATATTTTGTTTTAGTGAGCGTAAAAACTCGTCCAATTGCAGCTGTTGCATTCTGTAACCTCCTACTTATAATTATTGTGTTTCTAAAAGCTCTCCGGCACCAGCGCCAATTTATTGATCGACTCGTGGGCTCGGGCAAGGGAGTCGTAGACGGCGAGGACGTCATCGGAGTTCCATGTGCGGAGAAACTTCTCATCGATGACGCCGACGCTTTCACGGATGATTTTCGCAAGTTGCTCCTCGTCGGCGACAGCGACGACGGCCTGAACAGCAGCGTTGCTCTGTGCCTTTTTGAGATTCAGGATCAGGCTGTCAATGGAGCCCTTGGACTGGACCTCAAAGACATAGATCGCCTTGCCCATGTTGCCAATCTTGGCCTCCCACACGGCGTCTACGACCGCTCCGGTGGTGATCTTCACCTCTGAGCGGCTTTCAAAGCCCAAAAGCTCTCCGATAGCAACCAGCTTTTCTTTGATTTCATCGTGCAGCGACTTGGAATCGCTGGCCGTTTTGGGCGTGACCGTTACAGGGGCCTGATTACCGGGCTCCTTCTTTTCTGCCAGCGGCAGCACTTCATCCCACAGGAAATAGTCAACTGCCAGCAGGTCGTAATCCTCAGCACCGGCTGCCTTGAGCGCAGAGGAGATTTCCTTTGCAATCGCACAGACCTCAGCAAACTTCTTGCCCGTGTATTGATAGTTATACTTGGGCATGTCCGGCACATCGAGGTAGGAGTAGCACAGGATTGTTGTCTTGTTGAATAGGATGTACTCGTTCGGATTGGTATAGGTAAGTAATTCGCTAATCGTTGACGGTCCCATACCTTTCACGGATTTCAGAAAGGTATTCCACCGCTTTTCAAATTGTACGGTCCCGTACAGCAATTCTGCTAGCTGTTTTTTGAGTGCATCAAAGCCGTTGTCGGCAATCAGCTTGTCCACAACGAATCTTTTATTGCCCCACATGACCATCGACCAAAGCCTGCTCATGTATTCGAAGAAATCCTCTTCGGTCATCGCCAGCAGCTTGTCCTTGGTGAACGACTGATAATAGGCTTTACGCTCATTGCGTTCGGTCCAGTTGTCGTCGTAATAGGCGGCGTTGGCCTTTTTGTTCTTGACGAACGCTGATATGGCAGATTCTAGCTTTGTTCTGTTCATTGGCACACCTCGAGTCCTCTTTATTGTGATTTTAAGGGTTGAGAAGTTCCATGCATTATTGATTTTACACAATCCCAAAGTACTTCTCAAAGAACGCCAGCAACTTATCAATGATCGTCTGCTTCTTCTCGGCCCGGTTGCCGCCTCCGAAGCGTGAAACCGGCGGCATGAGCTTGTCGATATCTGTGCCCGTCGTTTTGATTTCACCGTCACGGAAAGCGTTCTCTACGAACTTGCGAGTTTCCTCCGGCTTGAGGTTTTCCTCCGCTACGATGGACGCAAGTTCTTTTTCTTTCTGCTCGACAACGAAGCTCCGCCATTCGGTGAGCACATCGTCCACATCGTTAATCCCGGCAATAAAGGTTTCAATAAGCGCCTTTTTGCTGCGAAGTTCAGGGCTAGCATCCATTGCCTTGCGAATATCAATGAGAACCTCTTTATCCTCGCAGTGAGAATCATGATACTTTTTGACCAGCAGCAGGATATAGTCGATGTTGATTTCGATCTGCTTTATCAGTTCAATTTCGAAGACGATATCATCGGTAATATCTTCTTTCTGCTTGTCCTCACGTCTACGCTTCCATTCATCCCGCAGGTCCTGATACCGGCCAAGATAGTCCTGCAAGTCACGCTCAGAAAGGATCTCCTTTCCGGCAAACTCATCGAAGGACAGAAGGAGATTCCTCATCCGCAGGATAGCACCGAACAGAGCGATAAAGTTCTTCTGATTTTGCTCCCCGATAATCTGAGGCTCAGAGAGCGGGAATTTGGTCGTTAACTCCTCAATCATATCCGCATAACCGGGATGCAGCACATCCTTCGCATCGGTATAACCGTAGTAGTAATCCTTAAAGCTCTTGAGAAGCACGATACCAGACGCATTCTTATCGCCGAACAGCGAGATTGCGTCATCCACACGACGTTGAAGATTGCGGAAGCAGACAATATTGCCAAAGGTTTTGATCGAGTTCAGAATCCGGTTCGTGCGGGAAAACGCCTGAATCAGGCCATGCATTTTCAGATTCTTATCCACCCACAGGGTATTCAGCGTGGTGGCGTCGAATCCAGTCAGGAACATATTGATCACGATTAGCATATCTAGTTCCTTATTCTTCATACGAAGGGAGACGTCCTTGTAATAATTCTGGAACTTGTCGCCATCTGTACTGTAGTTGGTGTGGAACATTTCATTGTAGTCCCGAATTGCCGCCTCAAGGAAATCACGAGAACTCTGATCCAGAGCAGAGGTGTCCTCGGGGTTCTCCTCATCAAGAATCCCGTCTGTCTCTTCCTCGTTTGCTCCGTAGCTGTAAATGGTAGCGATTCGCAGTTTTTTGGTCGGATCGGCTTCCATCTGACGCTTGAACTCCGCATAATACAGTTTTGCCATCGGCACAGAAGCGACCGCAAAAATGGAGTTGAAACCGCTGACACGCTGCTTCTGCTTGATTTCTTCCACCGCTCCGTTTTTAGCAGAGGCAACTTCGGAGATATTGGTCAGCACATTAAAGGCATAAGATTTATCTCCCCGATAAGTTTTCTGATCGAAGTGTTCAAGGATATACTTTGTCACCAACTCGATGCGTTCTGGCGCCATGAATGCCTTTTCACGGTCGATATCCCATACATCTTTATCGTCGATATCCGGCTCCACATCCATGGTTTTAATGTAGTCCACTCGGAAGGGTAGCACGTTTTTGTCGTTGATGGCATCGACGATAGTATAAGTATGCAGTTGATCTCCGAAGGTTTGTTCCGTCGTAAACATTTTTGGATTTCGCACTGCGCCTGTATTGGCCGCAAAAATCGGCGTGCCTGTGAAGCCAAAGATATGGTACTTCTTAAAGTTTTTGACGATTGCGGTGTGCATATCACCAAACTGACTGCGGTGGCACTCGTCGAAGATAATCACGATATGCTTTTGATAAACCTCGTGCCCTTTGTTCTTGTTCACGAAGGTGGAGAGCTTTTGGATGGTGGTAATGATGATCCGACAGTTGTCGTCCTCAAGCTGACGCTTCAGCACCGCCGTTGACGTGTTGCTGTTGGCTGCTCCCTTTTCAAAACGGTCATATTCTTTCATGGTCTGGTAATCCAGATCCTTTCGGTCAACGACAAAAAGCACCTTGTCGATGTACGGCAGATTGGAAGCAAGCCGGGCTGTTTTAAAGCTGGTCAGTGTTTTTCCAGAGCCCGTAGTATGCCAGATATACCCGCCTCCGGCGATGGAACCGTATTTCTTATAGTTATTGGCGATCTCAATGCGGTTCAGGATCCGCTCAGTGGCCGTGATCTGATAAGGACGCATGACCATGAGCATGCTTTCCGAAGTGAAGACACAATACTTCGTCAGGATATTCAGGATCGTATGCTTGGCAAAGAACGTTTTGGTAAAGTCGATCAGGTCGGGGATCACCCGGTTGTTGGCGTCCGCCCAGAAAGAGGTAAACTCAAAGCTGTTGCTGGTCTTTTCCTTTTTGACTTTTCCGGAAGATGCGTCCTTGATGGCGTTATAGCGGGTGGAGTTGGAGTAATACTTGGTATTCGTGCCGTTGGAGATCACAAAGATCTGCACATACTCATACAGTCCGCTCCCTGCCCAGAAACTGTCCCTTTGATACCGGTTGATCTGATTGAACGCCTCACGGATCGCAACGCCCCGGCGCTTCAGCTCAATATGCACGAGGGGAAGACCGTTGACAAACACCGTCACGTCATAGCGGTTATCATGCTTCACTCCGGCATCCTGTCCTATGACGTACTGATTGATCACCTGCACGCTGTTGTTATGGACGTTCTTCTTATCGATGAGGGAGATGTTCTTTGTCGTACCATTGTCACGATGAAGGACCTGCACGTAATCCTCCTGGATCTTGCGGGTCTTCTCTGCGATGCCTTCATTTTTGTTGGCAACACAGTCCGAAAAGAACTGTTTCCACTCACTGTCCGAGAAAACATAGTTGTTGAGCTTTTCCAGCTGCCGGCGCAGATTGAGTACCAAGTCCTCCTCGCTGTGGATAGGAAGATATTCATATCCCTGTTCTGTAAGCAGACGGATAAACTCCGCCTCCAAAGCCGCCTCGCTCTGATAGGCATCGGAATGTTTGGTTACAGGTGTATACTCCGTAACAACTGTATTCTCGTTTGTTTCAGCAACAATGTTAAAATACGACATGGTCAAGGCCTCCATATTATATGGCTATTGTAATTTGAACCATTCAGGATAATTCTCGGCAGCTTTTTCAAACGGTGATTTATTTCCCCAATCCGGAAGGGAACCTTCTCCGGAATTGACTGAATAGGCAGTATACTTACTTCTAAAATAAACTGGCGGTAGGTTGTACGCCATGGCTAACGAACCAAAAAGAAGGTACATCAAATATAGATTCAAAATATAAAGCGTTGCAACAGACAAGAAAGCATTTTCCAACGTCGCCTTCCTATATGAATCAGTCTCATTATGCTTGAGCGAATTGTATGCTTTCCACCAATCCAAGCCAAACACCTTGTCTTCTTCAACACGCCAATCCTGCAGAGGTGTTGCTGTACAGAATGGCGTCATGATTTCAGTCTTTGGTAAATTAGGAAAGTGTTTTAGAAGGATATTTGTAATGCTTTTGATATTCCTCGCCTTTTCCCCGTTGGCTTGGCAAATTGCTTTAGCTATGATTTCAAATTCAGACGCAGATAGAATGATAATCTGCTTAAAAATATCAGAATAAACATCACCATGAATCATTAGAGACCTACCGTCTTCGTTTTGACAAAATCCATGGTACAAATAGTCCTTGGTTCCATCAAACCTTGCGGCTAATGAGCAATAATAATTCCAATGCTGAATGTATTCCTGGGGGTCCACTATACTGCCTCCTTAAATGTTAACAACCTATCTCTGTAGTATTCATATTGCCTCTGTCGAGCTTCGATTTCGGCGGGAAGTCCTTCTTTGAGATCATTGCAGAGGGTGTCAAAGCGACTTAGCAAAAGAACAATCCTTTTTTGCTCATCTATTGACGGAACAGGAATTAATAGTTTCCGCATTTCTGCCATTGGAATGCTCTTGACGGTTCCTCCAGCCACTTTTTTCATGTAGGCGGTTTTCATCTGTTCCGACGTCAAGAGATACCTCAAAAACTGAGGAACTATTCTGGTCTGATCCGGCTTGATGGTGTAAACACCCTCCTTGATATTCCAGTTTGAAGGTTCTTCCGTAATAACAGCGGTTTCCCCAATAGTTCCTGTCCCAGAAAAAAGGACATCGCCAACTTCCAAATTGGAACGATTATTACAAAGACAAAGCGCTTCATCGTTAATCCTATCAGTTTTCTCGGATGGCACGATTCTACCGCCATGGATCTCACGAATCGTGATGTAATAGTTCTCAGCATCATCCGTGTTCAGCCTGAAAAACTGTCTGGGATTAAGTCCAGTATTGAGAGAAAGGATCACATCATTCAGCGTCAGCCATCTGACCGCCCGGCTCCGCCTCTCTCTCTCTCTCTCTCTCTACATGAACATTCTGTGAATCATCCACATCGGAGAAGGTCAAGAGGAGATCTCGATAATATTCATACTGTTTTTGCCTCGCTGTAAGCTCCGCTGTAAGCTCCGCTGTAAACTCCGTGAAATTGTCAAGAATCTTGACAATTTCAGCCTGTACCTCTATGGGCGGTACAGGGATTTTAAACTCTTCAGTGACTGGAAGGGATATTTGAGGAAGTGAGCCCATCCCTGATGCTGCTTCTCTAAACTTATTAATGTTATTCTTTAAGACATAGTAAAGAAACTTGACAGACACCAGATTGCTTGATGTATATGCCCACATTTCATTTTTAAATGTAAAGGGCTTATCATAATAAACTACATCTATAACTCCACGAGACTGTACTAAAACAGCGGGGACCCGTGTAATATTTGCATTTGGAATATCAGATTCACATGCGTTGATTACCGTCTTTCCGCCAGCAAACACTCTAATCTCACCGTCAGGGTTTTCTATCTCTTTCATTTTTCCTGCTGTAATAGGCGTTCCCTTAATTCTAGTAAAGATATCTTTGACTTTTTTATATTCCACTCCGTCAGGGCACAAATCAGAGATTAATCTTTCGAGTTTGCTCATACTACAGTTTCCTCCATTCTCCATCCAAGAGCATTTATGGCCTCGGTCAGTTCTTGCGTGTCTTTAACCTTATCAAGAACGCCGACAACCAAACGTCGTAATGCGTCATATTTCTTAATCCCAAGCGCCTCATCGTTTTCACCATGTACGATACCACTCAGTTCTCCAAATAAGCGATATCCATCAGCAGAAAACTCAGGCGGGATAATATGGACAGCTGCTTCTACGCTTTCAAGAATCTCCTTAAAAGGTTTCCGTTTGCCGTTACTTTTTAAGATGTTTATTCCTTGCCGCTGGGCTACTTGAATTGTAGCGGTTTCAAGAATCTGCCTGAGGTATACAATAGCGCCAGCGCCCAGCTCATCATGATATGCTCTGTCTGCTTTTTCGAGCCACGTCGAATACTCTCCATAACGTTCGGTTCCCAGCAGGACCTTGTCTGATAGTTTTTCTGTGCGTTTTAGGATCCGAACCTCTGGAACTCTAGAGTATATCTCGTTTCGAGATTCAACCAGAAACCAAATCGGAACAGTCTGCCCACAGCGAGAGCAACTTACCACACAATCAATGCTAACAAGATGATCGTTGATGCCGATGCAGTGCAATTCTTCACCGGAAAGAAACGTTATATTTGCATTGCAATTCTTACAGAAAAATGTAAGAAAAACAGCGCCAATATCAATTTTCTTCTGCTTCCCGGTCTTTAGTCGTGTGTTATTCAGAAAACCATCCACTTGCTCAAATTGGGAAGCAATCGGATTTGACAAAACCTCTGACAATCTCATACCTTATACCCCAATTTCCGCAATAACACGATCAATGGCCTCCCGCAGTTCGTTTTCTTTCTCCACGATCTCGGCAATTTCAGCGTTGAGTTTTTCGATATCCACCTTTTCACGGGTATCTTTCGCCTCAACGTAAGTAGATACAGAAAGGTTGTACTCATTCTCCACCACTTCGCCGTACTCTGCCAGGTGGGCAAAGTGGGGCTTTTCTTCCCGGAAAGCAAACTCGTCCACGATGGCGGCAATGTTTTCCTCCGTCAGCCGGTTATTATTCGTTACCTTCACACATTCGCCGGAGGCGTCGATGAACAGCACCTTGTTGTCAGCCTTGTTCTTTTTCAGTACCATGATGCAGGTGGCGATAGACGTTCCATAGAACAGGTTAGAGGGCAGTTGGATGATGCAATCGATAAAGTTGTTGTCCACCAGATACTTACGGATCTTCTTTTCGGCTCCGCCACGATACATGATGCCGGGGAAGCAGACAATGGCCGCAGTGCCGTTGGTAGCGAGCCATGAAAGGCTGTGCATGATAAAGGCAAGGTCTGCCTTGGATTTCGGCGCCAGAACACCCGCCGGTGAAAAACGGGGATCGTTGATCAGCAGCGGATTCTCGTCTCCCGCCCATTTGATTGAGTATGGCGGATTGGAAACGATGACTTCAAAGGGCTCATCGTCCCAGTGCTGGGGGCTGATGAGCGTGTCCTCATTGGCAATATTGAACTTGTCGTAGCCAATATCATGGAGGAACATATTGATGCGGCAGAGGTTATAGGTGGTCAGGTTAATCTCCTGCCCAAAGAAGCCCTGCCTGATATTCTCTTTACCGAGAATTCTTGCCGCTTTGAGAAGCAGCGAACCTGAACCGCAGGCGGGGTCGTAGACCTTATTGACCTCTGTTTTCCCCACGACAGCGATACGGGTCAGAAGCTCGGAGACCTCCTGCGGTGTGAAGAACTCGCCCCCGGATTTTCCTGCGTTGGAGGCGTACATGCCCATGAGATATTCGTAGGCGTCACCGAAAGCGTCGATTGTGTTGTCCTTATAGCGCAGCTTCATATCGGCGACACCGTTTAGGAGCTTAACCAGCTTTTCATTACGCTTGGCAACGGTGGCGCCCAGTTTGTTGGAATTCACGTCCAGATCATCGAACAAACCGGCAAAATCGTCTTCGCTCTCGCTTCCTTTGGCGGAATTCTCGATGTTGTTGAAAACCCGCTCCAGCGTTTCGTTGAGGTTTTCGTCATCTGTTGCTCTTGCTCGAACGTTGCAAAAAAGCTCAGACGGCAGAATGAAGAAGCCCTTTTCCTGTACCAAACCGGCACGGGCTCCTTCGGCGTCTGAGTCTTTCATTTTGGCATAATCAAACTGAGCATCACCGGCAGCATGCTCACCTTCATTGATATAGTTGGTAAGGTTTTCGGATATGTAACGGTAGAACATAACGCCAAGCACATACTGCTTGAAGTCCCAGCCGTCCACACTGCCACGAAGATCGTCAGCAATGCTCCATATTGCTTTGTGGAGTTCTTCACGCTCCCGGTCATTTCTGATATCCGCCATCTATGTTTCCTCCATGTTGTCCGTTTGATTTTGATTTGATTTAGTTTAAATGGGCGTATTTGACGATTCCCCCGCCCCAAAGAACATCACATCATAAATCGGCAGATACGTGATCTTGCCGTTCATCGTGATCTCGCGGGCGTTGGACAGGACGAAGGCCTTTTTCACGTGATAGTCCTCGTTCTTTACAAAGCTGTTCAGAGCGCTGTGAACGGTGTAGTCCTTGCCGGACTTGACCTCGATGGGGACGGCGGAGAGGCTGTCGTAATCGTCGATCAAATAATCCACCTCGCCCTTGCTGCGGTTATCGTAATAGAACAGCTTATAGCCATGGGCCGCCAGCTCCTGGGCCACCACGCTTTCATACACGGAGCCGAGATTGATACCCGTCTCATCATCCAGAATCGCACGGATATTGCTGCCGTACAAAACGTCCGTCAAAAGGCCTACGTCGTTCAAATAGAGCTTGAGCAGGTTTTTGCCGACAGACTGTGTTAGGGGAAAGACTGGGGTAGTGATCGCGTTGACGTCCAGGGCGATCCCCGCTGAAATCAGATATTCAAACTCATCCTGATAGTCGGAAAAACGCTTGCCGCGCTTGTCCTCGATATCCTGAAAGACCACCCGTTTCTTCTTGCTCTCCAGATTGGAGGGGATCATATCGTAGATCCTGCGGATCTTCAGCTTCTTGTTATTGTCCGCCTCGTACTTCGACGCGTCATCAGCATAGAACGCGCGGATATCCCGATGGATCGTCCTGACCTTTACGATGTTGGTGTCTGCAATAAAGGAGTTCACGGCGTCGGGCAGCCCGCCAATCAACAGATATTTCTTGAAGAGGTCCATCACCTTCCCGTGCATAGCTGCATCCAGGCTCTCACCGGCAAGGAACTTCTCATGCATCATATCGATGGCGAACTGATTAAACCCGTTTGCCAGCAGAAACTCCTCAAAATCCAGCGGGAACATGCGCTTTACTTCAATGCTTCCGATGGGGATCGAGGTGGTCTTCTTCAAGGTCACACCGAGCAGCGACCCGCTGGCGATATAGGTAAACCTGTCGTCCTGCTTTAAAAACTTGAGCATGGTCAGCAGGTGCGGATATGCCTGGATCTCATCAAGGAAAATCAGCGTGTTTTTCTTCTCTCCCATTCGCTCGCCGGCGATGGTACTGACTTGGAAATAGAAGTCCTTGACGGTGCGGACCTGCTCAAACAGCCGTGGACCGTTATAATCCTCCGCAAAGTTCAGCTCGATATAGTTCTCAAAGAACTGCTGCCCGACGTAGCGGATGATAAAGGTCTTTCCGATCTGCCGCGCCCCGTCGATAATCAGCACTTTGTTGGAGTCTGACTTCAAGTAGCTTTCGATATACGGCTGAATTTTCCGATATAACATAGCGCACCTCCGCACTTTTCAGCATAATCAACGCGCCGGGAAACACATAATTCAACTGGTTGCACATCTCGTGACAAACACATTTCAATATCTATTATACTCACAAAAACGCACAAATCAATAGCCGGTGCAAAATAAATATATCCCGTTGTCAAGACTGCAAATCCGATTATTGCACATTGGACTCTAGTGTAGCGCCGGGCTATCATATACGCGAAGGGAAACCAAAAACAATGCGTATATGAAGGAGGCGCGG
>ENA-UOOD01003317-UOOD01003317.1-human-gut-metagenome-genome-assembly--contig:-CS67-NODE-3317-length-13488-cov-12.797662_pt1 | contig 13488 bp, 9 predicted proteins | sample MGYA00242464_ERZ724011 | MGnify/ENA metagenome assembly ERZ724011 | reverse complement strand
CATGCAGGATAACCTTGCCGGACAAGTGACCATCTTGAAGTCCCAGCTGGAAGAATTGGCGATCAGTTTTAGTGATATTTTAATGCCTACCATTCGCTCCATTGTTTCCCGTATTCAGGAACTGGTGGACAAGCTGAACCAATTAGACCCACGGACAAAAGAAACCATTGCGAAAATTGCACTGGTGGCTGCTGCTCTGGGTCCGATGCTGATAGTATTGGGAAAGACCATTTCCAGCGTGGGAACAGTCTTTTCCGCAGTGTCCAAACTGCCTGCCCTTTTTTCTGCTGTGCAAGGTGGCATCGGAGCTATTACCGGGGCGTTGGGCGTGTCACTGGGTCCGCTGCTCGCCATTATCGCAGCTGTTGCCGCTTTGGTGGCTGCTTTTGTGCATCTCTGGAAAACCAATGACGAATTCAAGAGCAACATCATCGCCATCTGGGAGCAGATCAAAAGCACCTTTACCGGATTGACACAGGGCATCACTGACCGGTTAAACGCTCTGGGATTCGACTTTGAGAGTTTCACCGATGTGCTGAAAGCGGCGTGGGATGGACTGTGCAATCTGCTGGCTCCTATTTTTGAAGGCGTCTTTCAGAATATCTCCAACATCTTTTCGGAGTTTACTGGTGTTCTTCTGGGGTTGCTGGACGTGCTGATTGGTCTGTTTACTGGCGACTGGGAGCAGTGCTGGGACGGCATCAAGGGTATTTTTACTTCTATCTGGGACTTCATTGTCAACACGTTCCGCAATATCATGAATACTCTGAAAGGCATTGCAGATGTGGTGCTGGGATGGTTCGGAACAAGCTGGAACGAAGTCTGGACTTCCATCAAAACATTTTTCGTAGATACATGGAACAGCATTGCTTCCTTCTTCACGGGAATTGTTACCGGAATCCGGGACTTTTTCGTCAACACCTGGACATCCATTTCCAATACATTCACCGCTATTGTCACTGCCATTCAGACGGTGGCAACGACTGTATTTACAGCAATTCGGGACTTCTTCACCACCATTTTTACAGCGATCTACAACTTTTTCAGCACGATTTTCAATGCCATTTACAATGTGGTTTCTACGGTTTTTCAGGCCATTCATAACGTGATTACAACCGTTTGGAATGCCATTTACACCACCTTAGAACCGCTGATCACGGCATTTGGCTATCTGTTTCAGACGATTTTTGAAGCCATCCAAATCATTGTGGGCAGAGTGATGGACTGGATTTCGGAGAAGATCAGTGCCATTTGGAATGCGATCGTGGCGTTTTTAACGCCCATTCTAGAGGGCATCCAAACGACCTTTGAAACCATCTGGAACGCCATTTCTACTACGATTTCCACGGTCTTGACGGCAATTCAAGATGTGGTGACTACGGTTTGGAATGCGGTATCTGGTTTCATTTCTTCTGTTTTGTCTGCGATCTGGAGTGTGGTTTTTTCCATCTGGAACAGCATCTCCGGCACGATTTCCAGTGTGATGAATGCCATTTTTTCTGTGGTATCCTCTATCTGGAATCAGATCAGTTCTGCGGTTTCCAATGTTCTGAACGCCATCCAATCGGTGGTATCTAACATCTGGAACAGCATCAAGAGTACGATTTCCAACGTGATGCAGAGCATTTCTTCTACGGTGTCCAGCATCTGGGACAACATTCGTTCTGCGGTTTCCGACAAAATCAGCGGCATCAAATCTACCATTCAGAATGGGTTTGATGCCGCTGTGGGATATATCAAGGGACTGGCTTCGGATGCCTGGAACTGGGGACGGGACATCATTCAGGGAATCATTGACGGCATTCAGAGTGCCATCGGCTGGCTGGCGGACTGCGTCACCAATGTTGCCGATACCATTCGGGATTTCCTGCACTTCTCGGTTCCGGACAAAGGCCCGCTGACAGACTACGAGAGTTGGATGCCGGACTTTATGAAAGGGCTGGCAGACGGCATCGACAAAAGCAAGAAGTATGTGGAAAAAGCCGTAGGCGGTGTGGCAAAAGCCATGCAGCTGACCATGGATTCTGATTTGAATTACAGCTTGCATGGGATTTCCGGAGCAATGCTGCCCGACAGTTCCGGCGGCACGGTCAACAATTACTATAATAACGACAACAGCCGCACAGTGAACCAGACCAACAATAGCCCAAAATCACTGTCACGGCTGGAGATTTATCGGTTGACGAGGAATGCACTGAATGTATGATCATTTCAAACTTTTTTTATACTTACGATACTTATCTCGAATAAGCGCATAAGAAATAAGATTAGCAATTACATGACCCACCTCTGGATCATCAAGTCTCCATAATTTGTCATTAGTTAACGTACCAAGATAAAATCTTTTTCCATTAATCATCTCTGGACAATACTTTTCTACAAATGTTCTTAATTCAGAAATTTTTCCACTACCGATATTTCCAATTGCAATTCTGCCATGATGATAGAAATCACATATTTCATCATTTACCTCAAGATTTTCATCTAAAACTAATTGTAACGCATGATGTGAACTTTCTTCATTATCTATGGCAATACATAATGCAGTACGAATATAATCTTGAGATGTAGATTTGTAACAAGTAGTGATTGCCAACGAAACAATTTCCGTACTTCCATCTACGTCTATTAGAAAAGAACGATATGGACCTGAAAATACGCCGCCTGAGTGATTTCCATAACTTAAAATTCGAACGCCATAATCTTGTATTAGTTTGAACATACCGTAATCGCCTGTTGACATCTTAACACGATAATCTAAAAAACACTCTAAAAGGTTATAGGCAGGTAAGGCGATTTCTGGAATAGTCATGTCACTAATAAACTCGTCGATTTCTCCTGCTACTACTCTTCTTTTTAGCTCTTCAAATGGCATACGTTGAGGATATTCACCCCAATCATACTCTATATATTTTCCACCAAGAATATCACGATATGTCGGTATTTCAGATAGTCTAATATATTGATTACTTTTTTCGTTGTATTTATAGCAATCAGTAGTGTAACCATTGCTCATAATTGCATAGTCTGCACCAATTTCATCACAATAATCAAAAACTTGATTTTGTGTACTTTCAGTTAGTGGAACATCAGGAGCCTTGCATTCCACTATGCATAATGGATATTGATTGCCTGAATCATCATTGCCCTTGATTATTATATCAGCCCGTCTCCTTGAATTAACACCATAATGTGACAAATGATCCTCAACAGAAATTAACTGTTCGGGTACTGAAAGTTTGTCCTTAAGAAAACTGATCCATTTTTGACGGACTGTTTCTTCTGGAGTGATTAAAATCAATCTTTTTCTAATCGGATCAAGATAGCATTTCTTTCCATCTCTCTTGTAAATCTCAGGTAGCTTTTCTTTTTCATAAGAGAAGATCATAGATATTAACCCCCTTTGTCTTGTCTCAAGTATATCATATATTTTGCGATTGGTCAAATACTTAACAGGAGGTGCTACCCATGTTTTTTACCCTGATTTTAGAAAACCAATCCGGCGAACAGCTGAACCTGTCAACGACCGCCAATCAATACATGACCTCCAAAATTGAAGGTCTGAATCCGCCTGCCGGAACAGTCAGCACTTCAAGCTATGCAGGCATGAACGGCAGCTATCTCAACAATGCCTTCATCGAAAAGCGAAACGTGGTCATCTCCTTTGCCATGCGTGGCATTGGCATCGAGAAACGGCGGCATCAGCTGTATCATGTGGTCAAGCCGTCCCGATACATCAAGATCTGGTACAAGACGGCAAACATTGATGTCTATGCTGAGGGGTATGTAGAAACCTGCGAAGTGTCAAATTTCGAGCAGCAGATCATCGGGCAGATCTCCATTCTCTGTCCGGACATCTACTGGTACAGTCGGGATATTTTCTATGCCTATTACAGCGGTGTGATCGGAGCATTTCACTTTCCTTTTCCGGAGAGCGATGCTCCGTTTCCTTTGGGTGTGTATTCCAACAGTGATGCCTTATCCATTACCAATGACGGAGATGAAACCGGATTCACACTGCGAATTGAGGCACTGCCCAGCGACATTCCGCAGGAAGTGGTGGCAGTGACTCCGACCATCTACAATGAAAACGGCGAGTATCTGCAAATCAAAGGCGATATTCTGACCGGCGATGTCATTACGGTTACCACGAAAACCGGAAACAAAACTGTCACGCTGACACGCAACGGCGTGGACAGCAATATCCTGAACCGGCTGGTTTCCGGTTCGACTTGGCTGACCTTGAAGGAAGGCACAAATATCTTTCGGGTTGAGGCAGTACGTGGTGTGAAAAAGCTGCGTGTAACTTTGATGCACCGCAATTCTTATCTGGGAGTGTGAGAAATGCAGTTGGAAATTTACAGCTTGATAGCTTTGAAAGATCAGATTTCTGTGTCACTGGAAGCCATCTGCGACAGTTATTCTTCGCTCTTATGGGACATTGAGTTCTACCAGTGCGGCTGTTTCGAGGTGTATATTGCTGCCAGTCCGCAGAATGTATCCATCTTTCAGCGTGGCAGAATTGTGGCAAGGAGCGATGATGCACAGCACTTCGGCATCATTGAATCTCTGCAATTGGAAACCGATGCTGAAAAGGGCGATTATCTGACGGTCACCGGACGGTTTCTTGCCAGCCTGCTGGAACGAAGAATCATCTATCCCACCATCACCGCAAACGGCAGCTATGAGGACATCGTCCGCAAGGTGCTGTCCCGCAATGCCATCTCCGCCGGAATCCGCAATCTGCCCGGTTTTTCCATGGGAACGGTTTCCGGTGACTGCTGGCAGAAAACCGCACGAATGCAAGTCAGCTATGATAACATCTTAGAATGGCTGTACGGTCTATGCGAAACCATCGGTGGTTCGGCAAATGTGCGTCTGGATGGAAATGCTCTGAACTGCGACCTGTTTTCCGGAACAGACCGCAGTTTGTTGCAGGATGGCAATCCCCACATCGTATTCTCCGATGCGTACAACAATCTGCTGTCCTTTTCCTATGCAGCAGACGATGCGGTGCAGAAAAACTTCGCCTATGTGCTGGGCTGCGGTGAGGGCAGTGCCAGAAAACGCACGACCTTCTGTTCCAGTGCAGAGCCGACCTATCTTGACCGCTATGAAGTGTATGTAGACGAGCGAAACACCGCACAGGAAGAAGATGTGACGGATGCGGAATATCTGGAAATTTTGAAAAGCAGCGGTGCAGAACATCTGGTGCAGCCAAAAACGGCATCAGAATCTGCCATCGCTGCTTTTTCCACCCAGTATCAGTACAACAAGGATTACTTTGTGGGCGACTATGTGACTGTGGAACAGAGAAGATTCGGCTTGATTCAACCTCGAATCCAGCTGATCGGCATGGTGGAGAGTTTCGACCAGAATGGCAGAAGTCTGACCCCGACATTTAAAGAGATGGAGTGATATTCATATGTCTTTTTCCTATGGATTTTTTAACGCACAGAATCTTGACCGGGTATATACCGCAGAGGATTTCACGGCATATTTGTCCAGTTTAATTTGCAATGGGATTCTGGATACTTACCGGCAGTGTTTTGCACCAACAGTCAAAAATTTGTCCGTTACATTCGGCACGGGTAAGGCGTGGATCGATGGACATTACTTTATCAGTGATACCCTGCATACCATCGACCTTTCTTCCTATGTAGATGAATCTTTGAATCGTTATGTAGCAATCGGAATCTACTGTGATCGTTCCACTCGTACCTGTGGGATTCGTGTTCTGGCAGGTACAGCAGCCACCAGTCCAAACATTCCCGCCTTTACCAACAACAATGTGACGACTTATCTGACTTTAGCAGTTGTAAGACTGCGTGCCGGAACGACAAGCATTCTGGATTCCGACCTGACAGACTGCCGTGCAGATGAGAGCAAATGCGGTTACTGCAAGTGCATCCTTGGCAAGTGCAGAGTAACAGAGATGCTCTCGAAAATGGCAAAGACAAATGCCACACTGGACGAACTGCAAAAGCGGCTGGATGCGATGAACAGTCAGATTTCTGAACTGCAAACCAAGGTAGATGATTTGACCGCAGGCGAAATCTTAGCAACCGGACAATGCGGTGAAAACATCTACTATGTTCTCTACGACAACGGCAAACTGCTGCTGCGTGGCACGGGTGCAACATACGATTATACCTCTCATGATTCTGTATTCTATCAAAACGACCAGATCAAGGAAATTGTGCTTAGCAATGGCATTACTGGTCTGGGTGACCGCCTGTTCTATCATTGTGCCAATGCAGAAACGGTATCTCTTCCAGCTACGCTGACCAGCATTGGCAATTCTGCTTTTGCACAGGAAGATGCTGTAATCAATGATACTGCTGGTCTGACTTCCGTTACGATTCCGCAGGCGGTTACTGCAATTCAGTCGTTTGCATTTCAGCACACTGCCATTGCAGAAGTCACTGTGCCTGCCAACGTGAAAACATGGGGAAAGTATGTTTTCAGTGACTGTACAAAGCTGAAGACTGCCCGTGTTACGTGCAGTTCCATTGGTGCTTTTGCGTTTACAAGATGTACAGCATTGTCCAATCTTACGATTTCAGCAAATTGCAAAACATTCGGAGAGAATATGCTGACGTATTGCGAAAGTCTAAAAACCATTACTTATGAAGGCACGATTACGCAGTGGAACGCCATCACCAAACCGGTCAACTGGATGTCCTCCGGAAAGCATTATTACAACGACTATCTGCAAAAAATCCAGTGTACAGACGGCTATTTGGAATATGATCCTGAAAATAATGTGTGGAACGAGGTGAAAAACGGATGATGAAATTTTTAGTGAAACAGCAAAAAATCGAAGCACTGGAGCGAGAGGTCATTGCCTCTGACCAGATCGCATTTGTTTCGGTGAAGTTCGTATTCGATGGGGCTTGGAAAACGCTGCACAAGGTGGTGCAGTTCACGCAGTGTGAGGAAACATACAACGTGGTGCTTGGCACAGATGGAACGACTTGCTTGCTTCCTGCCGAACTGCATCCCGGTGCGGTGAAGATGAGTTTGTTTGGCTACGATGCAGAAAGCGATACTACACTGCGTGCGACCACGGTACCCGTCACACTGCATATTCGACCGTCTGGTTTTGTTGCAGATGGGGATATGCCAATTCCGCCGACGCCGGATTTATATACGCAGCTTTTGAAAAAACTCTCAGAGATGCAAACCGGAGCAAACGGAAAAGACGGCCGTTCTGCTTATGAAATTGCCATAGAAAATGGCTTTGTGGGAACAGTTGCGGAATGGCTGGAGAGTTTGAAAGGCAGGGATGGTATTGATGGCAAGGACGGATTACCGGGAAAGGACGGAAAAGATGGTGCAGACGGTTTGCCCGGTAAGGACGGCACAAATGGGAAAGACGGTAGAGATGGGATTGACGGAAAGGACGGCGTTTCTCCTGATTTGACAAATTATCCGGATACCGATGCTGTAAAAGCACTGGTTCAAGCTGCTGTTCAGCCGCTTTTACAGCAGACACACATTCATAAAAATCTGGATGTTTTAGATGATTTGACGGCAAATGAACTTTCCTTGCTGCGTGCTCTTCAGGAATTCGAGGATGATACAACTTACAATATCCAAACATTCCGGGAAGCCATTGCAGCACTGAATGAAAAGGCACATACCCACGAAAATCAATCCTCATTGGAGCAGATCACTGCTGCAAAAATCGCACAATGGGATGGTTTCGGCACACAAATCAATGGGCTTAGCACGAAGATTACAGTCTATTCGGAAAAAACAGAACGTACTTTGGAGAGCCTACAAAAGCAAATCGATAATCTGACAAGCGGCAGAAATTACACCGTCCTGTTCCAGTCCGGGCAGAATGCCATTTCGACCTATGCATCAAATCTCAGTATGATTCTGGACGGCAGGTATCAGACAATGGCGGATTTCCTGACTGCTTATCCGCAGTTTTGCAGTGCAGCAAATGATTTTGTGCTGTCCTACTCACAAACGTGTTTTAACTGGGATAAGTCGGTCTTGACCGTTTGTACAAAGTCTCTGTCTCTGACGAAAAATGCGGAAATCGTGATGTCCTATCAGTCGGGTTCCAGCGAAGCCGGAAGCCTGTATCTGGTGCAGAAACCGCAGAAGATCGACATTCCTATTGGTGTGTATGTGAATACAGAGATCGATGCAAATCGTGCGGTTTCTCTGGATTTCCAATGGCTGCAGTCGGATAACTTTATCACCACCATCACAGAATGCACCGGCATTTCTGACGGCGAATATTACCTTGCCTGGGTGGGCAGAAGCAACAATTCCCACCCGAAAATCCGATTCCTGAAAGTACTGGAGGACTAAAAATATGATGAAAGATACTATTTGCGTGGCTGTCGGCTTGGTCGGCGGCTTTTTTACTGCCATTTTTGGCGGCTGGGACTCCGCTTTGGTGACATTGGTCGTCTTTATGGCAATCGACTTTTTCACCGGCATTATCACCGCCATGATGAAAAAATCGAAACACACAGAAAGCGGCGGACTTTCTTCCAAAGCCGGCTGGTTCGGTCTGGCGAAAAAGGTTTGCACCTTGATGCTGATCGTCGTTGCAGTTCGGATGGATATTCTGCTGAATACCAACTACATCCGAGATGCAGTCTGCATCAGCTTTTGCCTGAATGAACTGCTTTCCATTGTGGAAAATACAAGTTTAATGGGGATTCCGTATCCGCCCGCAATCCAAAAAGCAATTGATGTTCTGCAAACAAAAATCGGCAGAACCGAAGAAACCACCGACAAGGAGAAAAAGTAATATGACTATCTTAAGACCAGATGCAACAACGACATTTGGCGGTGTCACCGTCAACGAATATTTGCTCACCAAACACAATCCCAACCACATCGATATGCCCTCTGTTTCCATGGAGGGCAAAGTTATCGGTGTAACAGTTCACAACACAGACTGGATCACCGTAGCAAGCGGAACGACCCCTGCAGAACAGTACACAAGAGCAACCGTCAATAACAACATGAATGACGTGCGAGTTCATTACTATGTGGATAATGTGTGTGCATGGCAGAATCTGCCCCACAGCCTGAGTGGCTGGCACACTGCTGATGGCTCTGGAAACGGCAACAGAAGAACCATCGCCATCGAGTGCATTATGTCCTCTGCGTACAATTCTACGGATAAGAAGTCGGAGGACAATTGTGCGAAACTTGCCGCAGCACTTCTGAAACAATATGGATTGGACATCAACCATCTCTACACGCATACCCACTGGCTGAATGTTCGTGACGGACGAAACGGAACTGTTGACCAGCTGAACACCACGTACAATCGGTACAAGATGTGTCCGGCATACATTTTGCCGCATTGGGCGGAGTTCAAGAAAAAGGTACAGTCTTATTTGAATGCAGGTTCTGCATCCACAACACCTATTCCTGCAACAAAGCAGATTTACCGAGTGAGAAAGTCTTGGGCAGATGCAAAGTCGCAGCTGGGGGCATATTCTTCCTTAGAAAATGCGAAAAAAGCCTGCAAGATCGGATATTCTGTATTTGACGCCAACGGTAATACGGTCTACACCAATGGCAGCAAGTTCACCAAGGGACAGAAGGTTCTCATTCGTGCCAACACACCTTTGTTCGCCAGTGCAGAAACTACATCTGTAACCAGAAGAATCAGCGGCACTTACTATCTGTATGACGGCATTGCCTGCAAGAACGGTCGTTATCGGATCACCACAAAGCCAGAGTTCTGCGGAAAAGCACCGGTGGGACGATTTGTGACTGGTTATGTTTCTTGGGATAATTTTGGGGTGATTGGATGAATGCAGAACAAAAAGACCAGATCCGGCAGCTGCACAGCAGCGGTTTGGGTTACAAAAAAATCGCAGCTCAATTAGGACTGTCCGTCAACACCGTGGCTTCTTTCTGCAAACGGCAGAGAGGAAGCGAATCCTGCCCACACTGTCCGCAGTGTGGGCGTTCTGTTGTGCAGACACCGCACCGAAAGCCGAAACGATTCTGTTCCACACAATGCCACAATACTTGGTGGAATCATCATGCTGTATCGGGGAACGGCAAATTACAGCAGCTCTGCCCTATCTGCAAAGAGCCGTTTTTTGCCTATCCCAGTTCGCACCGAAAATATTGTTCCCGTCTTTGCTATGGGAAGTACAGAAAGGAAATGGCTCATGGAAAAAGAACATTACCATAAGATCATTACGTATCAAACCACAGTTTCGATTTTGAAAAGTTGGATGCGTGCTGGATTGGTCACGCCGGAGGAATTCCAAAAAATCAACACCATAATTGCCGAACGTTCCGGCATATCTTTGTGCAGTATATTCCTTGACTCCTGCCCGATCGTACGGTAATATGTCATCGGAAAGGGGGAGATTATCACGGCACGAGTGATACAAAAAGTTGCATTTCCACAGAAAAAGCCGTTCCTGTTGAAACGGACGGCAGCCTATGCCAGAGTGTCCAGTGGAAAGGATGCTATGCTCCATTCTCTGTCGGCACAGGTCAGCTATTACAATCAGCTGATCCAGAGCAATCCGGAGTGGCTGTTCTGCGGTGTTTATGCAGATGAGGCATTGACGGGAACAAAGGAAAATCGGGCGGAATTTCAAAAGCTGCTGAACCGATGCCGGCGGGGAGAAATTGACTTGATTCTGACAAAGTCCATTTCCCGTTTTGCACGAAACACGGTCACCCTGCTGGAAACGGTACGGGAACTGAAAACACTGGGCGTTGATGTCTATTTCGAGGAACAGCGGATTCATTCCATGAGTTCAGACGGCGAGCTGATGCTTTCCATTCTGGCATCCTATGCACAGGAGGAAAGCTATTCTGCCAGCGAGAACAAAAAATGGCAGATGCGAAAGGACTTTGAACAGGGAAAAGTCGGGAGTATGCGAATGCTGGGATATCGGCGAACCAAGTCCGGAAAACTGGAAATCGTACCGGAGGAGGCAGAAATCGTCAGAATGATTTTTCTATATTATCTGTCTGGTATGGGCAAGCTGGCAATTGCCAAGAAACTGAATGAACAGCAGATATGCACGGTGCGTGGCTGTGCATGGACGACAGAGGACGTAAGGCGAACGCTCCGCAATGAAAAGTACACCGGAAATTTGCTGCTGCAAAAAAGTTTTCGGGAAAATCACATTACCAAGAAAAAGGTGACTAACATCGGACAGCTTCCGCAGTATTTCGTTGCCGGTTCGCATGAAGCCATCATTTCGCAGGAACAGTTTGATGCGGTGCAGAAACAAATGGCGGAACGACAGAAAAAATATGCCGGTTCCTGTACCACAAACCGATATCCATTTACGCAGAAAATACGGTGTGCCTGCTGCGGCAAATATTACCGAAGAAAAACGACTGTGACCGGTGTGGTCTGGATTTGTTCCACTTACAACACCAAAGGGAAAAAATACTGTCCAACAGCAAAACAGATTCCGGAAAATACGCTGCTCTCTGCCTGCTGTGATGTTTTGGAAATATCGGAATTTGATGCGGAGCAATTTGCGGAACGAATCGAACAGATTCAGATTCCTGCACCCAATGAACTGCAATTCTGCTTTTCAGACGGAACGGAACAAACCGTATCTTGGAAAGACCGTTCCCGTTCGGAAAGCTGGACAACGGAAATGCGAGAGAAAGCGAGGCAGAAAAAATGGCGACAGTCCTAAAAATACCGGCAAAGTTTCATCCCATAACGCATTTGCCGGAAACCAAGGTTCAGAAACGCAGAGTGGCAGCCTATGCCAGAGTTTCCACGGATTCTGAGGAGCAGCAGACCTCTTATGCTGCACAGGTAGATCGCTACACCAAGTACATTCAGGAACGGGCAGACTGGGAGTTTGTTGCAGTCTATACCGATGAGGGCATTTCTGCCCTGAATACCAAACATCGGGACGGTTTCAATCGCATGGTGGCAGATGCTCTGGACGGCAAGATCGATTTGATTGTCACCAAGTCAGTCAGCCGGTTTGCACGAAACACCGTAGATTCTTTGACAACTGTGCGAAAGCTGAAAGAAAAAGGCGTGGAGGTGTTTTTTGAGAAAGAAAACATCTACACGCTGGATTCCAAGGGCGAGCTGCTGATCACCATCATGTCCAGTCTGGCACAGGAGGAGAGCCGTTCTATTTCGGAGAATGTAACTTGGGGACAGCGAAAGCGAATGGCGGACGGCAAGGTCAGCTTGCCGTACAAGCATTTTCTAGGCTATCGAAAAGGAGCAGATGGCTTGCCGGAAATTGTGCCGGAGGAGGCAGAGATTGTTCGGAACATCTATCGTTGGTTTATGGAGGGGAAAACGTCGACCGGCATTGCGAGAACATTGACAGAACAGGGCGTTCCGACACCTGCCGGAAAGGAACAATGGTGTTCCAGCACAGTAAAAAGCATTCTGACCAATGAAAAATACAAGGGTTCTGCTCTATTGCAAAAGAGATTTACGGTGGATTTTCTCACCAAAAAATCTAAGGTGAATGAGGGCGAAGTGCCGCAATACTACATCGAGGAAAGTCACCCTGCCATCATAGTGCCGGAGGAATTTGAACTGGTACAGGCAGAATTGCTGCGGAGGCAAAACCTACGGCGGCAGTACAATGGAAAGAGCGTATTTGCTGCCCGGCTTGTCTGCGGCGACTGCGGAAATTTCTTCGGAGCAAAGGTCTGGCATTCCAACAGCAAGTATCGGCAGGTGATCTGGCAGTGCAATCATAAATTCCAAGGGGTGTGCAAATGCCAGACACCCCATTTGCAGGAGAGCGTCATACAGCAGCGGTTTCAGGCAGCCGTTCAGGAATTGCTGCAAAAGCGGAAAGCAGTTCTGGAAAACTGTCAGGTGATGCTGGAACTGCTCACAGACTGTACGGATTTGGAGCGTCAATTGCAGGAACTGGAAACGCAGAAAATGCGGATTTCGGAACAGGTGCAGGGATATGTTCGGGAGAACAGTGAAATCGTGCAGGATCAGGAAAAGTATGAGGAACGGTATCAGGCACTGGTGGGACAATACGAACCGCTGCAGAAACAAGAAACCGCCCTGCAGGAACAGCGAGCAGAGCGGTTGGCAAGACGAGAACAGATTCAAGGATTTCAAAGAGCATTAAGCGGACAAAATGGGATGCTGCCGGAATTTGATACACAATTGTGGCTGGCTGCTGTAGAAAAAGCAGTGGTGCATCGAGATGGAAAAATCGTGTTTGTTTTGAAAGATGGGACGGAGTTGGTGCAGAAAATTTGAGGTGGAGTGGGGTGCAGAACGCACTCCCTTTGCTTTTCGGGTGTGCATTGTATCATTTGTGACGTGCGTTTCCAAGAAAAGTGCCGAAAACACATCGCTTTCGGCACTATATTTTTTTGCTTTTTTACAGAAAAATTGATTTTGACCCCAATTTGACCCCAAAACATCAAAAAAGAAAAGTGGAGCAGGACAACACATTGAACTGACCCCAAAAAGTTAGACAAAGATTCAAAAGAAAATCTATGCAAAGC
>ENA-UOOD01003305-UOOD01003305.1-human-gut-metagenome-genome-assembly--contig:-CS67-NODE-3305-length-13516-cov-4.894956_pt1 | contig 13516 bp, 9 predicted proteins | sample MGYA00242464_ERZ724011 | MGnify/ENA metagenome assembly ERZ724011 | reverse complement strand
CGCGCTGGTCGCACTTGCCGGAAGCGTAGCGGGAGATCTCGCTCAGCAGCTTGGCGCGGTCAAAGGGCTCCTCACCGGCAGCCTTGGCTGCGGCGGAGTCGATGGCACCGTACCAGTGGCGGGTGTCCTGCACGTTGCCGTTCTGCTCGATGACGCGGAAGTTCAGGCCGTTGGCGGCTGCGTAGGCAGCGGCAAACATGCCGCCGTTGCCGGCGCCCACGATGAGGATGTCGGTGTCCACCGTCTCAGTGATGGCAGCCTCGTCGATGTCGGGCTCGGTGCCCAGCCAGTCGTTCTCATCGCCGGTGGGCAGCTGAACGGAGGACACAACGGCCTCGCCCTTGGCCTGTGCATAGCAGCTCTTGGCAGCCTTCATGACGGCCTCGGAGGTGATGGTGGAGCCGGACACGCCGTCGATCTCGGCAGAACCGGCAGCCAGCAGCTGATCGCGCAGCTCGTCGGCAGCAGCAGCACCGATGGAAGCGGTCTCGCCGGAGGTGTCCACGACCACGTCGGTCACGGCGCTGTCGGAGAAGGTCATGGTGACCTTGACGGTGGAGGAAATGCCCTCGGCAGTGCCCTCATAGGTGCCGGGGATGTAGGTGCCGGTTGCACCGGAAGCGGCAGCGCTGCCGGAAGCAGCGGTGGAGGTGGAGCCGGAGGCTGCATTGCAGGCAGCCAGAGCACCGGCGGTGACACCGCTCATGGCGGCGGCAGCGGCGATCTTCAGAAAGCCTTTGCGGGAGATCTTGTTCATAGTGGTTTCCTTCTCTTTCTCTTCTTGTGTCTCTTTGTGATTTTTGGCCCTGCTCTGTGGAAAAATCTGCACAGAACCAACAAAAACAGTTTAGCATACCTGTGAAAAGTATGTCAATCAATTTGGGGGCACGGAACGCCTTAAACTTTGTTAAACATTTGGCGCAGGTACGGTCCGGTCAATGGAGAAAAATGCAGGCTCTGCGGGTATTTTTGCCAAAAACAATGCACGGAAATGTTGCACAGGTGTTGCGGGTATGTTACAATTGAGTTGCACACAGAAGCCGGCCAGCCACGACCGGCAGAATGGCAGCAAACGCTGTCACGGAAAGGGAGATTTTGGTATGAAGGTGGCAATGATCGGGCACAAGGACTTCCCGTCCCGTTCGGGTGGTGTGGAAGTCATGGTCGGCGGGCTGGCAGCCAGCCTGGTCCGGCGCGGTTATGAGGTCACGGTGTACAACCGCGGCCTGCAGAAGGGGCACAATGTTTACACGACCGAGGGCGTGCAGGCCCGCCGCATCTTTACCTTTCAGAAGGCGTCGCTGAATGCCATGGTCTATTCGTTCCTGGCCACCTTTGACGCCCTGACGCGGGACTGCGATGTGATCCACTACCACGCCATCGGCCCATCGGTGCCGCTGGTGATCGCCAAGCTGTTCGGCAAGCACACGGTGTGCACCGTGCACGGGCTGAACTGGAAGGTGGACAAGTGGGGCGGCTTTGCCAGCGCCTACCTGAGGCTGGGCGAGCGGGTGGCCGCAAAGTATGCGGATGATCTGGTGGTGCTGTCGGAGAGCGAGTGGAACTATTTTCAGGAGAAGTACGATCGTACCGCCATCCTCATCCCCAATGCGGTGCAGATGCGCCAGCCGCTGCCCTGCAACCTGATTCGCGAAAAATACGGGCTGGAAGCCGGGAGCTACATTCTGTATGTGGGCCGCATCTCGCCGGAAAAGGGCCCGCTGGACCTGGTGGAGGGCTATCTGAAAGCCCACACGGACAAAAAACTGGTGCTGGCCGGCCCCTTTGCGGAGACCGAGTACTGCACCACGGTGCGGGAGAAGATCGCGGGCAACCCCAACATCATCACGACGGGCTATGTGGTAGGCGACGCGCTGCTGGAGCTGTACAGCAACTGTGCCCTGTTCGTGCTGCCCAGCCACACCGAGGGCCTTTCGCTTTCGCTGCTGGAGGCGCTGTCGCTGGGGGTGAAGTGCCTCGTGAGCGACATCCCGGAGAACACCACGGTGACCGCCGACTACGGCACCGCGTTCCGCACCGAGGACACCGACAGTCTGGCCCGGGCACTGGAGCGGGACACCGCCCGGCCGCTGACCCCGGAGCAGAGCAAAGCGCAGCTGGACTATGTGCGGGCCAATTTTGATTATGACATCATGCTGGACCGGTATGAAGAAGTGTACCATCATGTGACCGGAGATCCGCTCAAGGCGATGCCTTCGCATGGAGGTGCGGTGTGATGGACAACGCACAAAACCCGACCGGTCCGGTCCTGACCGCGGCCGAAAGCCGCCGCCGGGTGCTGCACAACATGTGCTCGTCGCTGTTGTACAACCTGTCGGTGATCCTGTTCGGCCTGCTGCTGCCGCGGCTGTACCTCACCAGCTTCGGTTCGGAGCTCAACGGTCTGGACAGCACCATCAAGCAGATCTTTTCCTGTCTGACTCTGCTGGAAGCGGGCGTGGGCCTGGCCTCGCAGCAGGCCTATTACCTTCCGGTGGCCGTGGGCGACCGGAAAGCCATCAACGGCATTTTTTCGGCCACGCATCACTATTACCGCCGCACCGGTATCGTGTATCTGCTGGTCACGGTGGTGTTTGCGCTGCTGTACCCCCTGTGCATCAACACAGTGCTGTCCTACGGCACCGTGAGCCTGATCGTGGTGTTCTACGGCATCCCGGGCATCGTGAGCTATCTGGTGCAGGGCAAATACCGCTCCTTTATGGAAGTGGAAGGCAAAAACTATGTGATCACCTACATCACCACGGCCACCATGGCGGCGGGCAACCTGCTGCGCATGCTGGCGCTGCTGTTTACCCGCAGCATCCTGTTGGTGCAGGTGACCTACTGCGTGCCTTCGGTGTTCCAGGTGCTGGTGCTTACGGCCTATATGCGCAAAAACTATCCGTGGCTCAACGCGCACGACACCCCCAATCTGGAGGCGCTGGCCCAGCGCGGCTCGGTGCTGGTGCATCAGCTCACGGGCATCGTGTTCAACAACACCGACACGATCCTGATCTCCAGCCTGTGCGGTCTGGCGTCGGCCAGTGTGTACACCATTTATATGCTGTTTTTCTCCAACATCGAAAAGCTGTTCTACTCGATCGTCAACAGCATCAGTTTTCGGCTGGGGCAGCTGTTCTATGTGGAGCCGGAAAAGTTCAAGCGGCTGTACCGGCTGTACGATGCCCTTTACCTTTCCGCGGCCTTTGCACTGTTCACGACCGTGGCTGTGTTCCTGATGCCCATCATCGCGCTGTATACGTCCGGTGTGACCGATGCCGAGTACCTTGACACCCGCCTGCTGGTGCTGTTTACGGCGGTGGAGTTGCTGTCCAGTGCAAAGCAGCCGTCGGGGATGCTGCTGAACATCAGCGGCCGCTTTGAAGAGACCCGGCAGCAGGCCCTGATCGAGATGGGCATCAACCTGCTGGTGTCGGTGATGTCGGTGCTGCGGTTCGGCATCGCGGGCTGCCTGTTCGGCACGCTGGCGGCGCACCTGTACCGCTATACGGCGTTGATCCTTTTTACCCGGACCAAAGTGCTGGGAGAGTCGCCGGTGGGCGATTTTGTGCGGCTGGGCGTCAACGGGCTGCTCTGCTTTGTGCTGCTGTACCTGCTGGGATTTGACCGCTGCTATGGCGGCGGCTACCTGATGGTGTGCCTGAAGGGTGCGTTGTTCGGGCTGTGGGTGCTGCCGCTGTTCCTTGTGGTGAACGCGGTGCTGGACTGGCGCAATGTGGACACCCTGCGCGGGCTGCTGCACACGCTTACGATCAAAAAAGGAGCGACGGAGGAAAAACACGATGCGGAATGAAGAAGCGATGTGCGAGGGCCTGCTCTCGGTCGTGATCCCGGTGTACAACATCCGGGACTATGTGGAGCGCTGTGTCCGCTCGGTGCTGGCGCAGCCGGATGTGCCGCTGGAAGTGCTCATCGTGGATGACGGCAGCACCGATGACAGCGGCGCGGTGTGTGACGCACTGGCGGCGGAGGACAGCCGGGTCACAGTGATCCACAAGCCCAACGGCGGCCTGTCGGACGCCCGCAATTACGGGCTGTGCCATGCACAGGGCGAGTATATCCTGTTCATGGACGGTGATGACTGGCTGGCAGAGAACGTTTGCCCCGGCCTGCTGCAGATGGCGCTGCAGGACCGGGCCGATGTGGTCATCGGCAAGGCGCATTTTCTGCGCGAGGAACCGGTGATGACCCGCTGGGAAGAAGCGGTGGAAAAAAACTTCACCTTTCACACAGTTTACACCGGTAAGGAGTATCTTTTGAAATGCCTGCAGACCGGTGGCCTGCGGGTGGAAGTGGGGCGGCACCTGTACCGCACCGGCTTTTTGCGGGCGAACGGCCTGCAGTTCTGCAAGGGCATCCTGCACGAGGACGAAGAGTTCACGCCGCGGGTGCTGCTGCAGGCGCAGCGGGTGGTGCTGACCGGGCAGGAGATCTACTATTACGATAACTGCCGCGCCGGTTCCATCACGCACGCGGAAGGATTGAGCACCCGCCGTGTTCAGGACCGGCTGCGCATCTACGACAGTCTGGCGGAGATCTACCGTACGGTGACCCCGCGGGCGCTGCGCCGCCGCCTGCAGGATGACCTGTGCTGGAAGTATCTGGACTGCGCGGCGCGGTTCGATTGCAGGACCCTGCCGGGCTACCGCCCGCAGCGGCTGCGGATGCTGCAGTTTGCCTGCACGCCCCGCCGCCGGGCCAAGGCGGCGCTGTTTGCCCTCTCGCCGGAGCTGTTCCGGCGGGGGATGAATCATTGACCCATTGACGAGGAAAGGCAGAAGAGCATGGCGCAACATGCAAGAATAAAACGAACGCCCCCGCCGGACGGCGCACGCCGCCGATGGTGGCAGAACCGGCTGCTGCAGCTGCTGGCGGCTTTTGTGCTGCTGTGCGGCGTGGCAGCTGCCGGACTGAAACTGTACACGGATTATACGAATAGTCATTTTCAGGTGACCTTTTACCGGGTGACCTCCAGCCATGTGTCGGAAAAGCTGCGGGTCCTGTTTTTGTCGGACCTGCACCTGCGGGAATACGGCGAGCACAACGAGGAGCTGATCCAGGCCGTGCAGGAGCTGGACCCGGACTTGATCCTGCTGGGCGGTGACCTTGTCACCTTCCCGAACCCGGAGTATGAGAATATGCTTTCGCTGTGCCGCAGCCTTGCCGATGTGGCCCCGCTGTACGGGGTGCTGGGCAACCACGAAAGCGAGATGATCTACGGCGGGGTGGATGACCAGCTGGCCGAAAAATTTTCGGAGGCCGGGGTGCAGCTGCTGCGCAATGAGACCCGCACCATCCAGATCGGGGAAAACAACGTGGAGCTCATCGGGCTGGAGGGTGCCCTGAAGGACTTTTACAAATACGGTGCCAGCGACTGTGTGGAGAGCCTGAGCCGCCAGTACGACACCTTCCGCATCTGCATCAACCATGTGCCCATGGCCTTTGTGGACTACATGCAGGATGCGCCTTTTGACCTGGCGCTGGCCGGGCACACCCACGGCGGCCTGATCCGCCTGCCGGTGCTGGGGCGGCTGTACACCGCAGAGGAGGGACTGTTCCCGGAGTATGCGGGCGGCATGTACCAGCTGGACAGCGGGGCACCCCTCATCGTGGGCTGCGGCCTGGGCGACTCCAACCAGATCCCCCGCGTATACAATCCGCCGGAGCTGGTTCTGGTGGATGTGAACTGGTACTGAGATGAACGAACTTGAAAGGAGGCCCGGAGACGTGGTGACAAAGATCAAGCAGATCTTCAAACAGGCTGTGCTGCGCTTCTGGAGCCTGCGGGTGCCGTTGATCGTGGTGTGCATCCTGCTCGCGGCACTGCGGTGCACCGCACAATATCAGGACAGCAGCCGGGTGGCCTCGGCCCAGATGACCCTGAACTACTCCGAGGCATCGCAGGGGCTCAACCCCAACCGCACCCGGTTTACGACTACCGACCTGACCTCCGACGAGGTGCTGCAGAGCACCCTGTACAACGCCGGACTGGAAGGTCAGATGACGGTGGAACAGCTGCGCAAGGCCATTACGGTGGAACCCACCGATGTGACCAACGTGAGCAGCTCGGAAAACTACATCACCACCAGCTGCAGCATCAGCCTGCAGCTGGAAGAACCCTGCCAGCACCTGACCGCAGCCACGCTGCTCCGGATCTTCTGCGGCAGCTACAAGGATTATTTCATGGAGCACTACGGCGAGAACCAGAGCGTGTTCTCCTGCACCATGCCGGATTACTTTGACACCGAGCCGTATCTGCGCCTCAAGAGCCTGACGCTGCGGGCCAACCAGCTGGACCGCTACCTCACGGCCCGTGTCAGCGAGAACAAGAGCTATCAGGACGCCACCACCGGCAACACCTTCCTGAGCCTGTCCAAGCAGATCCAGAACGTGATCAACTACGAGATCCCGCGCATCCAGGCCTATATCCTGCGGGGCGGCCTGTCGGCGGACGTTTCTTCCCTGACGGCCATGCTGCAATACAAGCTGCAGATCGAGCAGCTGGACTATCAGGAGCAGATGGCCTACTACAACTCCGACAATCTGGGCATTGGCCTGTACGATGAGAGCATGAGCGCCATCGTCCTGATCCCCACGCTGGACGAGAACATATAGTTCTATATGTCCCGCACAAAAACGGCGCGGGAAACCATGGCCAGCGACGCCGACGGTGCCCTGGCGGAGGCGACCTCCCATCAGGATGTGATCACCACCACCCAGTATGTGGTGCAGCAAATGCAGACCATGAGCGACCCGGCGGGTCTGACCACGGTGAACGCCATGCTGCAGGAACTGGAAACCACCATGGATCAGATCCAGCAGGCACTGCGGGTGACGGATGCCTCCTATATCATCTATAAGACCCAGAACTACCTGGTGTTCAACTATGCGGCCGGCTCCTTTGTGCAGCAGATCGGCCTCAAGCGGGTGATCGTGGAAATGGCAGTCTTTGTGGTGCTGTGCTTCGGCCTGTGCATGGTGCGCACCGCCCGGCAGATCCGGAAGGAGGAACAGCGTTGAAAAAGTTTGATATCCTGCGCTACCTCCGGCGGTTCTTTGCACTGGTGCTGGCCGTGACCATGGCGGGCACAGTGGTGGTGTACTGGTACTGCAAGAACAACCAGACCTACACCGCCAGTGTGAACATCAAGTACCTGCACGACGGCATCAAGGACGGCTTTGCCCCGGACGGCACCGCCATGAACGTGGACGAGATCTATTCTTCCAAGGTCATCTCGCAGGCCATGGAGAGCCTTGGGCTGCAAAGCGGCATCAACCTTGTGCGCTCCCACTGCACGGTGGAAGAGCTGATCCCGGACGACCAGAAGGCCCTGCAGGAAGCTCTCATCGACAAGGGGGAAGAGTCTACCTACTTCCCGGACGAATACAAGGTGACGCTGGTGGTGGACGGCAGCCTGGGTGCGAGCTACGCCCGCCGGGTGCTGGATGCCATCGTCAGCAGCTATTCCACCATCTACACGGAGGAATATGTGGAGCTGCCCCTGACCATGAACCCCTCCAGCGGCCTGCTGAACAGCGGCTACGACTATTACGAGTGCGTGGACGTGCTGTCGGCCGACACCACCGAAGTGCTGAACTATCTGGAGGATAAAAAGACAAACTATCCCAACTTCCGCTCTTCGGTCACGGGTTATTCCTACGAGGACCTGTACGACATCTATAAGATGCTGTACGACTACGAGATCCCGTCGCTGTACGCGAATGTGATGACCGGGCCGCAGGTGCGCAACGCCGACAAGCTGTGCCGCAACCTGACCCAGAGCATCGAGAGCAGCGTGCAGAACGAGCAGGTGTATCAGGAGCGGGAAGCCTACCTCAGCGGCCTGATCCAGAACTACTCGGAGAAGAACCGCGACCTGATCAACTACCATTACCACAACGACGCCAACGACAGCGGCACCGACTACATCCTGAAGAACGTAGAGGCCTACGATGACAACCAGAGCAAGCAGATCACCTACGATTCGCTGATTTTGGAGTATGTGGAGATCGACAAGACCCTGCGCAGCAGCGCCATCCGCCGGGCCTACACCCAGCAGCTGCTGGACACCTTCCAGGCAGCCGGCGGGGTGGGCGGCGATGAGGCCTCCCATGCCGCGATCGAGTCGGAGATCAACAAGTACGAGCAGACGCTGGTGGACTACTACCAGATCGTGAACCAGACCAGCATGGAGCACAACCGCTCCCTGAGCGCGGACTATCTGCAGACCACCAGCTCTACCAGAGTGTGGCCCAGCATCAACACCAAGCTGTATCTGGCCATCGGCTTTGTATTCTTCTTCCTCGTGGGCTGCGCACTGGCCGTTGTGGTGGGCCGTTCCCGCGACTTTGTGGAATACTTTATGTATGTGGACAAAAAGACCGGTCTGCCCAACCGCGACCGTGTGGATGCCATGATGGCACGGCTGGAAAAGCAGGGCCTGCTGCCCAGCCACTTTACCTGCATGTGCTTCCAGTTTACCAGCCTGAACCATCTCTCGCGGGAGTATGGTTACTCGGTGGGCAACCATGTCCTGCGGGACTTCGCCGGGCTGGTGGCGGCCCTTGGCACCGAGGAGAGTTTCATCGGTTCCAACGGTGCGGGCCAGATCGTGGGCTTCTTCCGGGAATGCAACGCCGTCAAGGCGGAGGCCATTCTGGAAGTGCTGGACGAGCAGATCCAGGAGTACAACAGCCTGAACCCGGATTACGCCATCGAGTACAGGGCAGCCAGTGCCACCTCGGATGACGAAAAGGAATTCAACATCCGGGATCTGCTGCGCTGCGCATTCAAGAAGCTGCGGGTTGCCAATAAGCCGCAGCCGGAGACCGCACACGAGACGGTGTAAAAAAGATAAGGAGGCGGCGGTCATGCTGCTGAATCAACGGGCCTGCCAGCTCGTCCGTTCCAAAACCGGCTGTGAGCCGCTGGCACTTGCCGTGGCGTGGGGTGCCCGCACGGCGGGCCGCTGTGCCGCCGGGGTGCTGGGAGCCGTGAAGCATCAGCGCTTTTCCGACCAGCAGCTGGAGACCTTTGCCGCCCGCGCGCCGGGCATCTGCCCGAAGCCGGTGTGCGATGCCGGGGAGCCCTGCCTGCTGCCGCCGCAGGACGATGCGGTGGATGTGTCGGTGATCGTGCCGGTGCACAACGGGGAGCGCTTTTTGCGCGCCTGTCTGGACAGCATCCTGCACCAGAACACCACTCGCCGCCTGCAGGTGCTGGCGGTGGAGGACGGCTCCACCGACGGCAGCGGGGCCATTCTGGCCGAGTACGCCCGGCAGGGAGGGGTCACCGTGCTGCACCCGGAGCAGGGCGGCAGCGCGGCCCGCGCCCGCAACACCGGTCTGGCCCGGGCGGTGGGCCGCTGGGTCCTGTTTGTGGATTGCGATGACTGCCTGCTGCCGGACGCAGTGGAGACGCTGCTGGCGGCGCAGGCGCGCACCGGGGCGGATATCGTGCAGGGCGGCTGGCAGTATTGCGACGAAGCCGACACCCGCGGTGCGGTGCAGCAGTACGCAGAAGCGTGCTACACCGGCCCCCGGCGGCTGGATGTGGTGGAGCTGCCCGGCACTCCCTGGGGCAAGCTGTACCGCCGGACCCTGTTTGAACGGGTACGGTTCCCCTCCGGATACACTTGTTTTGAGGATGCCATGATCCATTTCTGGGTCTTTCCGCGGGCGAAGTGCATTGCTTCGACAAAACCTGTGGTATATTTGTGGCGCAAAAATACAATGGGGCTCACCGCGACCTCCCAGAATACGGCCAAAGCATTGCAGGCCTACTGGGTGGCTGAAGAAATGCTGGACGGTGCGGTGCGTCTGGGCCTGCCGCAGGATGCGCTGTTTGCCTGCAACCTGATCCTGCAGCTGGCAAATTTCTGCTATGTGTGCGTGGCGGGCCTGCCGGAGGCGGACCGGCAGACGGCCTTTGCCTGCTGCTGCCTGCTGTACCGCCGGTGGGCAACGAAGCTGCCGGACCCCCGGACGCTGCCCTATGCCGTGCGGCTGGCGCAGCGGGCGCTGGAACAGGCGGACTATGGGCTATGGCAGCTGCAGGGCAGACTGTTCCAGCTGATCAACTGACCGGTTTACACCGGCACGGAAAGCGAGGTGGACCGCGTGCAGGATGTTTCCAAGATCCTGACCCGGAAATATTACGGCAAAAAAGACCCGTTCCGCAGCCGGGAGTTCCGCCAGCCCCGCTGGATGGAACTGTTGGCGGTGCTGCTGTTCACCGTGTCCGGGCTGGGCGAAGGCAAAAGCATCAATGTGGTGCTGGGCGGTCTGCCCAAGGCGGTGACGCTGGCCTTTGTGGGGCTGGCCGGGCTGGAATTTTTCATCCGGGGCGATTTTGACCGGTTGAAAAAACTGGCCGGGCCGTCCGGGCTGTACATCCTGTATTTGGCGGTGCTTGCCGCCTGGTCCATGTTCATCTGGGTGCGCAACTTCACGGCCTTTACCTCCATCACCCGCGGCGTAGAAAAGATCCTGTATCAGAGCATCGCCACGGTGGTGGCCATCTGCTGCGTGTACCTGTACGGGCGGTTCAGCATCGACCTGTTCACCATCGGCATCTGCTGTGCAAACCTCCTCATCCTGTTCAGCGAGGTGCCCGCCTATGGCGTGGGCGAGAGCGTGAGCTCCCTGCTCACCAGCATCCTGTCGCTGGGCAACAACACCTATGGCTATGCCGAGCGGCTGGAGATCCACGAGGTGACCTTTCTGGAGGGAATCTTTGTGCTGTACTACCTGTTCTTTTCGCCAAAAGAAACCAAGCAGCAGCGCACCCGCAACTGGGTGCTGGCGGGCTGCTCCTTCTTTTTTGTACTGGCGGGCATGAAGCGCATCCTGCTGCCGGCGCTGGTGGTCTCGGCCTTTTACATCTGGGTGCTGCGCCGCAGCCATGCCAAGGAAAAGCTGATCATGCTCACCGGCGCGGCCTGGGTGACCCTGTTCTGGGTGTATCTGTATCTGGTGCACACCGGGGCCATCTCCCGGCTGCTGAACGCTGTGGGCATCAACATGATGGGCCGCGATTACATCTGGAGCCTGGCCAAACCCTATTATCAGTTCTCGCCCACCTTCATCGGGCTGGGGTTCGAGGCGGTGGACGCCATGGTCACCCGCTTTTATGAGATCGGCCTCATTGATGTGGCCTACCCGTTGCATAACGATATCCTCAAGGTGTTCGTGGAACTGGGCTTTCCGGGGCTGTGCTTCTGGTGTGCGTTCCTGTACCTGATCCTGCCCTGGTACTGGACCAAACGCTACGGGCCCGAGGCCGGCATCCTGTATTTCGCCATCCTCAACCCGCTGTCCATGACCTACCTCACCGACAACACGGCCTGATAGGTCTGGTGCACACTGGGCCTGCGCATGATCCCGCTGGCGGTCTGCTGCTTTGCAAAGCCGACGAAGGACCCTGCCGCCCAAAAACAGACATGGCAGCCGCCCTCGGCGCAGGAGGTGCAGCGGCGCATCCGGGCACAGTACCGAGAGAAAGGAAGTTCTTCATGATCCACATCCTGCAGTCGGTCAGCAACATGGACCGGGGCGGCATCGAGTCGATGCTGATGAACTATTATCGGCATCTGGACCGCACGCGGTTCCAGTTCGATTTTCTGGTCAACAAAAAAAAGCCCGGCTTTTTTGATGACGAGATCCGCGCACTGGGCGGGCGCATCTTCCAGAGCCCGGGCGTAGCCCCGCAGAGCTACCCGGCCTACCTGCGCTCTATGCAGCAGCTGCTGGCCCAGCACCCGGAGATCAAGGTGCTGCACGCCCACAACGAGGCCATGCAGCTTTTTGCGCTGGAAGGCGCTAAAAAGGCGGGCCTGCCGGTGCGCATCGCCCACGCCCACAACACCCGTCTGCCCAAGGACGCCAAGCTGCCGATCAAATGGTTCTGCAAACAGTTCATTCCCGGCGCGGCCACCGATTACTGGGCCTGCGGGCGGGCGGCCGGCATCTACTACTTTGGACAGAGCGCGTGGGATGCCCGGGGCGTGACCCTGCGCAACGCCATCGACCTGGACCGCTTTGGCTACCGGCCACAGGTGCGGGCAAAGCTGCGGGCAGAATATGGCCTGAACGATAAGCTGGTGGTGGGCTGTGTGGCCCGCCTGATGGCGCAGAAGAACCACACCCGCCTGCTGGACATCTTTGCGGCCCTGAAAAAGGTGCGGCCGGACAGCTGCCTGCTGCTGGTGGGCGAGGGCGAGCTGCGGGCCGAGCTGGAAGCCAAGGCCGCCCGGCTGGGCATTGCGCAGGATGTGAAGTTCCTGGGCGTGCAGAGCGACACCTCCGTCTGGTATCAGGCCATGGATGTGTTCGTGATGCCCTCGCTGTTTGAGGGCCTGCCTGTGGTGGGCATGGAAGCGCAGGCGTCCGGTCTGCCCTGCGTGTTCTCCACCGGCGTCACCGAGGAAGTCCTGCTGAGGCCGGACAGCTGCCGCATTTCGCTGGAACAGCCGGACGAAGCATGGGCCGCAGTGCTGAAGGATGCGGACCGCAATCTGCCCGACCGTGCGCAGGCGGCGGCACAGGTGCGGGCTGCCGGGTACGACATCCGGCAGGAGACCCTGCGCCTGCAGCAGCTGTACACCAGCCTGATCGCCAAAAGGGGTGCCGCACATGCCTGAGATCAGTATTATTGTTCCGGTTTATAACGTAGAGCAATATCTCCCGGCGGCACTGGACTCTCTGCGGGCCCAGACCTGCCCGGACTGGGAAGCCATTCTGGTGGACGACGGCTCCCCGGACGGCTGCGGGGCGTTGTGTGATGCGGCCGCCCGGCAGGATGCCCGCTTCCGGGTGATCCATCAGAAGAACGCCGGGGTCGGCGCGGCCCGCAATGCCGGGCTGGCTGCAGCCCGCGGCACCTATGTGCAGTTTCTGGACAGTGATGACGCACTGGAGCCCCAGATGGTGGAGGTGCTGTGCCGCACGGCCCGGCAGACGGACGCCGACCTGATTTTGTTCGGCGGCTATGAGGAGCACTACGCGGCCGACGGCACCCGTACCGGCTGCACCGACATTGCCCCGGTTCTGGAAGGGGTATACCGCGGCGACCCCGGCCCGCAGCTGTTCCCGCAGCTGTCGGCCATGTCGCTGGTCACGCGGCAGCTGTCCCGCCGCCGCTGCATCGAAGAGGGCAACTGCCGCTTTACCGATCATAAGATCGCGGAGGACGCCCTGTTTTTCGTGTCCTTTTACCGGCAGCACCTGCACTGTGTGGTGGGCATCCCGGAAAAGCTCTACCGCTATAAGCTGCGTGCCTCGGGGTCGGCCTCCCAGAGCTACCACCCGGAGCGCCTGACGGATAACTTTTACCTCTCGGACGCGGTGGAAGCCGTGGCAAGGGACTGGGGCCTGAACGATGACCCCGCCTGCCGCCGGGCCGTAAACCATAGCCGGGTGCTGGACCTGCAGCTGTGCAACAAGAATGTCTGTCTGGGGCCGCTGAGATTCCGGCAGCGCACAGCATGGCTGCGGC
>ENA-UOOD01003294-UOOD01003294.1-human-gut-metagenome-genome-assembly--contig:-CS67-NODE-3294-length-13554-cov-9.296466_pt1 | contig 13554 bp, 8 predicted proteins | sample MGYA00242464_ERZ724011 | MGnify/ENA metagenome assembly ERZ724011 | reverse complement strand
ATTTCTGGGCAATATGACGGAAAATCTGCACGCAGATTGCGTGCAAAGCCGTCAGACGGGCTTTGTGCGGTATTGCCCTTGGTCGCGTAACGCGAATGCCAGCTTTTCTTATAAAGAAGTGCATCCGCTTGCAGCTGCTTTTCCTCCTGCTCCCAGTCTGCCGCAGCAGCTGCTCTGAGCCACTTATAAATATCATCGCAACTGTATGATTTCTGTCGTATTTATTCTACCATATTACTGGGATAAAATCAAGGGCAACACAGAAAGATTGCACACAAGTCTATCGGGCGATTCTGCGGTACAGACATTCCCAGCTGTATGTTTTGCATGTGCTCCTGTAAATTATCTTTAAACGGACACAGGTATGTCCGGTTCTCCGCGTATAATAAAAAAGGAAACACTGCATAAAGCCCGCCTGACGGCTTTGCACGCAATCTGCCGAAAAATCTGACGACGCATCTTACGCACAAGCTTTATCCAGTGTTTCCTAAAAACAGCACCACAGAAAACGATTGAAAAATTTCGAAAGCAAGTTCATTTGTTAATGATAAGTTGAAAAACAACTTGACAATAGAAATTATGTGGTTTATAATAAAGATAACGCCACACAAACTTCGGGAAATGTTGCATAAAGGAAACACTGCATAAAGCCCGCCTGACGGCTTTGCACGTAATCTGCCAGACGCACTTTCTCTGGAACGGCGTTGTCTTAGGATTTTTTCAAGGAGGATGCATATGGAAAATACATTTTGCATTTTGGGGAAAGAACTCACTTTTTCTGATGAAAAAGTGAATTATGTCAAACTCAAACGGGAATACGACCGGAAAATTTCAGGAGCCCGAGAGATGTTGCAGGAGAAGCTTCCGGAAGCCACAGAGGGCGATATAGGGGCACTGATCGGCAATGCGTTGATAACCACCTACAAAAGCAACAAGGCTGATGGTACGCTGGGCAAGCTGAAAGAATATGGTGCTATTTTCAATGAAGTAAAAAACGAATTTCTGGATTACGGCTTGTTCAAGCACTTCATCGAGGTCAGAAACAACTACATCACAGAATATCTGAAGGTTATCACCACCGAGGCAGAAAGTATTCTCAGTGAGCTTCAGGAACAGGGCGTGGACACAGAAAACTATGATACGGAAACAATGGTGAAAATCGCCCTCTCTATGAGCTGTACAGGAGAATATCTGGAAGAAGCTGCACAGCAGATCTCGAATTCCAAAGGCGTTATGTTCAACGTGTCCAATGCAGTTTTGCCCTTTGTGCAGACAATGGAAAATTTCGCAGTACAGGAAAGAGATAATCTGATACACTCGGAAGAAGATGCGATCATCTACAATTGTCTGATCGGTCCCCTTAATAAATGCTTCTTTACCTACGCGTACAGTTCGATGTTCAGTTCGCTAGTCCAAGTGGACGAAGACGGCGACATCAAAAACGTTTCTTCTTTGTCTAATGCAGCAGAAAAAATATCCAATCGGGTATTTTCCAACATTCATGTGCAGAATGCGTTGAAACGAGGTGCGGGAATCGATGTATTTCAAATGTTCCAGCAAAAAATGAGCCTGTTTCAGGAAAATAATCTGTGTACCTATGAATCAATTTCCGACGAAGATGCAAAGCGTGCAGAACAGCTGTATCAGAAGGCAAAAGCCGAGGACTGCGAACCGGATACGCGAATGGAAAACCTGACAGAAGCACTGGCTCTGGATCCCTATCCGAGCGACTTTTACACAGCGATTCTGGACTTTTTCAGCGATGAAAACGGCGAACTGCAAAAGCTTGCCAAAATCATGGATATTGATGTGACATCTCATATTGAAAGTATCCTGATGAAAATTTACAAGGACGGCGACATCGGGACACTGGAATCCACACTGGAACTGAAAGAGCAGATTTTCGCAAAGGAAAAAAGCTTCCACTACAGCGATTCCAAAGCCGCCAAAAGCATTCTCTTTCGGCAGCATTTTCTCGAACTGGGGCGGATCGCCGACGAAATGTCCCTCGAGGAAATCACAGAAAACTGGAAGTCCATCCAAAACGGAAACAACACGTTTGCAACCGGAGAGCAAAGCGATGTTGACGATGAAAACTGCATCTTGATTTTGAGAAGAAGATTCCTCAGACTGCATGCAGCAGAATATCACGACGTTATCCGGAACCTGCACTTAAAGGACGATGCCACCGACGGTGACAAAAACTATGCTTTCTATGAAGAAGGCGAAGATTACATCGACTTTGAGGAAGAATGCAAAAAGATCAACGGCGGCAAGCTGGAACGGGATGCGGACTTCACCGTTCAGAACTATGCAGAGGACAAGCTGGCATCCGGCGAAGTAATCCTCGGCTATTTCCATTACACCAGAGTTTTGGACATCGTCGGCGACGGCAAAACGCTGTTCATCACCAACAAAAGAATCTACACCACAAAGGAAAAGTTCACCGAGTTCAACGCCATTTCCCAGTGCGAGCCGGTGAAGAAACTGATGCTCACCTATATCGTCTTTCACAAAACTGACGGCACAGTCATTCAGCTTCCGGTCAGCAAGGAATTGATGATTCCGGCAGCGGACATGATCAACCGCCTGATTGCTGCGTTAAAGGGCACGGAATATGTTGCGGACTCAGTTACTGTAAGCAATTCCCAGAATATCGAAGCCGCAAAAACGATGATCTTCGACACTGCAAACTCTATGAAAAAGGGACTGGGAGCATTGTTCGGAAAGAAGCCTAAAAAGTAAGATCACACTTGTCTGTACATGTACGACAATTACAAAAACTGCTCTTATCACAATCATTCTGTGATAAGGGCAGTTTTTCTGTTTTTTTGAGCTCTGGTTTTCCCTGTCATGATAGAATGCAGTGTTTCCCAAGAAAAACAGGCTGCACCTCCGTTTCCGGAAATGCAGCCTGTTTTGCAAAGGGTATATGAATAACTTGGAATTGTCAGAATAATAAGGAAGCACTGCATAAAGCTTGTGCGTAAGATGCGTAGTCAGATTTTTCGGTAGATTGTACAAAAATTCCGCAGGCAGACTGTATGCAGTGTTTCCATAACATCAATTCAGATTGGTGTAGCCCATGAGGTACTGGTCTACTTCCTTGGCAGCTTCTCTGCCCTCACGAATTGCCCAGACTACCAGCGACTGTCCGCGGTGCATATCGCCTACGGTGAACACCTTTTCCACGCTGGTGCTGTAGTGACCGATCTTGGTGGAAACATTGGTTCGCGGTGTGGTTTCCACGCCGAATGCATCTGTCACATACGCCTGTGCCCCCAGAAATCCTGCGGCGATCAGCACCAGATCTGCGTCCAGAATCTGTTCGCTGCCCTCGATTTCTTCCATTCGCATTCTGCCGGTCTTGGGATCGTGTACAGATTGCAGCTTAATGGTTTCCACTGCACGAACGTGATTCTTGTCGTCCTTGATGAACCGCTTTACCGTTGTCTGGTAGATTCGCGGATCGTGACCAAATACGGCAATGGCTTCTTCCTGACCGTAGTCTGTCTTGCAGACACGGGGCCACTCCGGCCACGGATTGCTTTCGGCACGGGTGTCCGGCAGCTTCGGCATCATTTCCAGCTGTACCACAGACTTGCAGCCGTGGCGAATGGCAGTACCGACGCAGTCATTGCCCGTGTCGCCGCCGCCGATGACGATGACATTCTTATACTTGGCACTGATATAGTAACCGTCAGACAGGTTGGAGTTGATCAGGCTCTTTGTGGTGGCTTTCAGGAAGTCCACCGCATAGTAAATGCCGTCTGCGTCCCGACCGTCTGCGTTGATGTTTCTCGGATTCGAAGAACCACACGCCAGAATGACTGCATCATACTCTTTCAGCAGCTGCTCCGCAGAAATGTCCTTGCCCACATCTACGCTGGTACGGAACTCTACGCCCTCTTCCTGCATCATGTCCACACGCCGCTGTACTACAGTTTTTTCCAGCTTCATGTTCGGGATTCCGTACATCAGCAGACCGCCTACACGGTCTTCCCGTTCGAATACTGTCACATGATGTCCACGCTTGTTCAGCTGCAATGCCGCCGCCAGACCGGACGGACCGGAACCGACCACTGCCACACGCTTGCCGGTGCGGACTTTCGGCGGATTTGCCTTGATGTGTCCGCTGGCAAATGCCTTTTCGATAATGGCGTATTCATTTTCCTTGACGGTGACCGGATCGCCGTTCAGACCGCAGGTACATGCCTTTTCACACAGTGCCGGACAAACACGGGAGGTGAATTCCGGAAAACAGTTGGTCAACAGCAGCCGGTCCGCAGCTTCTTCCCAGAAGCCGTTGTAGACCATGTCGTTCCACTCCGGACAAAGGTTATTCAGCGGGCAGCCGGAAACCATGCCAAAGATCGGCTTGCCTGCCTGACAGAACGGGACACCGCAGTCCATACAGCGGGCACCCTGTTTCCGGCGTTCTTCGTCGGAAAGCGGGGTATGAAATTCCCGATAGGTCTTAATTCGTTCCAGCGGTTCCTGTCCAGCATTTTCGACTCTCTCATATTCGAGAAATCCAGTTGATTTTCCCATGATAGCTCCTCCTGTTAATTTCTCGTGTTGGCATAAAATGCCTCGATCTGTGCTTCTTCACGGCTCATGCCTTCTGCCTCAAATTCTGCAATGCTGTCCAGCATCTTTGCATAATCATGGGGTACGATCTTCTTGAAGTGCGGCAGGCAGGTGTCGAAATTCTTCAGAATCTTCTTGCCCAGCTTGGAATCAGTCCATGCCACGTGTTCTTCGATCAGACCTTTCAGCTGTGCCACATCTTCCGGCTTGGTAACTGCACCAAAGCCTACCAGCGACTTGTTCAGCTTGGTGTACAAGTCATTTTCCCGATCCAGTACATAGGCAATACCGCCGCTCATACCTGCGGCAAAGTTCTTGCCCACTTCGCCCAGAATGACTGCACAGCCGCCGGTCATGTACTCACAGCCGTGTTCGCCGACACCTTCTACTACGACAGAAGCACCGGAGTTGCGGACGCAGAAACGTTCGCCTGCCACGCCGTTGATGAATGCCTTACCGCTGGTCGCACCAAACAGTGCCACGTTGCCGATGATGATGTTTTCGTCTTCTTTGAACTTGGAACCCTTGGGCGGGAACACTGCCAGCTTACCGCCGGACAAGCCCTTGCCGAAATAGTCGTTGCTGTCCCCTTCCAGAGCCAGTGTCAGACCCTTCGGAATGAACGCACCGAAGCTCTGTCCGCCTGCACCGGTACAGTGTACCACAAAGGTGTCGTCTTCCAGTGTATTATAATATTTCCGTGTGATCTCTGCCCCGAACAGCGTGCCCAGTGCACGGTTCAGGTTGCTGACATTGATACGGATCTCTTTCTTCTGCTTCTTTGCCAGTGCTTCTTTCATTTCCGGAATGATCACGGTTTCATCGATGGTTTTATCCAGCTTGAAATCGAAAACGTCTTCCGGCACGAAGTGCATCTTGACATCGCTTTCTTCCTTGGCATAGGGATTGGTGAGGATATTAGACATATCGATCTTGCTCTCGTGCGTGCCTGCCGGATACTGCTTCTGTATCAGCAGATCAGAACGTCCCACCAGTTCATCTACGGTGTGGATTCCCAGCTTTGCCATGTATTCCCGCATTTCCTGTGCCATAAACCGCATGAAGTTGATGACATATTCCGGCTTGCCGCGGAAACGCTTCCGCAGTTCCGGATTCTGTGTGGCAACGCCTACCGGACAGGTATCCAGATTGCAGACACGCATCATCACGCAGCCCATTGTTACCAGCGGAGCCGTTGCGAAGCCATATTCTTCTGCACCCAGCATTGCGGCAATGACCACGTCACGTCCGCTCATCATTTTTCCGTCTGCCTCAATGACAACCTTGGAACGCAGATTGTTCTGGATCAGCGTCTGGTGTGTTTCTGCCAGACCCAGTTCCCACGGCAGACCTGCATTGTGAATGGAGCTGCCCGGAGCCGCACCGGTACCGCCGTCATAACCGGAAATCAGGATGACTCCTGCACCAGCCTTGGCAACGCCGGCTGCAATGGTGCCGACACCGGCTTCGGAAACCAGCTTCACGGAGATACGAGCCTTTTTGTTGGCATTTTTCAGGTCGTAGATCAGCTGTGCCAGATCTTCGATAGAGTAAATATCGTGGTGCGGCGGCGGTGAGATCAGAGCCACACCCGGTGTGGAATGTCTGGTCTTGGCGATCCATGGGTACACTTTCTTTGCCGGCAGATGTCCGCCCTCACCAGGCTTTGCACCCTGTGCCATTTTGATCTGGATCTCCTTGGCGGAGGTCAGATACTTCGAGGTAACGCCGAAACGTCCGGAAGCCACCTGCTTGATTGCCGAGCACTTATCGACAGCACTGCCTGCGGTGACAATACGTTCCAGATCTTCGCCGCCCTCACCGCTGTTGGACTTGCCGCCGATACGGTTCATGGCAATTGCCATGCACTCGTGGGCTTCCTGCGAAATGGAACCGTAAGACATCGCACCCGTCTTAAAGCGACGCATAATGGATTCTACGCTTTCCACTTCCTCCATAGGAATGCCGCCGTCCTCTGCGAACTTGAAGTCCAGCGTGCTGCGGAGCGTAATGTGCCGGTCCTCGGCATTGACACAGGCGGTATACTGCTTGAACAGATTGTAATCGTCCCGCCATGTTGCCTGCTGGAGCAAGTGAATGGTTTCCGGATTGTACAGGTGTTCTTCCTGATTGCTCCGTTCCTTGTGCCAGCCCACGCTGCGAAGTCCCTCGTCCATGCCCAGATCGTTGGGGTCAAAGGCACTCTCGTGCATGGTCATGCTGCGTTTTGCAATATCGTCCAGATCGATACCGCCCACGCGGCTGACCGTATCCGGAAAATACTCGTTCATAACGCTCTCGCTGATGCCCAGTGCCTCGAAAATTTTGGAGCCCTGATAGGACTGAATGGTGGAGATACCCATTTTCGAAGCGATCTTGACGATACCGGAAACCAGTGCGTCAATATATGCCTTGCTTGCCTGCGAATAGTCCTTATCCACCAGACCGCGGTTGATCATGTCATACAGGGAATCCAATGCCAGATACGGATTGACTGCACTTGCACCGAAGCCCAGCAGGGTTGCGAAATGATGTACTTCACAAGGCTCTGCAGTTTCGATGATCAGAGAAATTGCAGTATTCTTTCTGGTACGTACCAGATAGGTTTCCAGTGCAGCCACTGCCAGCAGCGACGGGATCGCCAAGTGGTCGTGATCGACACCACGATCGGTCAGAATCAGAATCGTTGCACCCTTGGCGTGTGCTTCCTCTGCCTGCTGATACAGGTTTTCAATGGCATCATGGAGAGAAACGTCCTTGGTATACAGCATGGAAATGTCTGCGGTTTTCAGTCCGTCAATGTCCATGCCGCGGATCTTCATCATATCCAGATTGGTGAGAATCGGGTTGTTGACTTTCAGTACACGGCAGTTCCGTTCGTCTTCTTCCAGAATGTTGCCGGATACGCCCAGATAAACGGTGGTATCGGTGATGACAGATTCCCGAATGGAGTCGATCGGCGGGTTGGTGACCTGTGCGAACATCTGCTTGAAGTAATCAAACAACGGCGGATTCTTCTTGGACATTGCAGGAATCGGGGTATCTGCACCCATTGCCGAAGTCGGTTCTCCGCCGTTCAGTGCCATAGGCACCATAACATGATACAGGGACTCATAAGTATAGCCGAATGCACGTTGTAACCGGAGCAGTTCCTTTCCGCCATGACGGAACGGACGCTTGTTGGGAACTTTCAGTTCGCTCAGGCTGAACAGGTTGTGATCCAGCCATTCGCCGTAAGGCTGACGCTTTGCATAGAAATTCTTAATGGTTTCGTCGTCGATCAGCTTGCCTTTGACGGTATCCACCAGCAACATCTTTCCTGGGTGCAGTCTTTCTTTCTTGACGATCTTTTCTGCCGGAATATCGTCCAGTGCACCGACCTCCGAGGACAAGATCAGACATCCGTCATCGGTCACATAATAACGGGACGGACGCAGACCGTTTCTGTCCAGTACTGCACCCATGACGTCGCCGTCGGAGAAAATGATCGAAGCCGGACCGTCCCACGGTTCCATCATGGTTGCGTAGTACTGATAGAACGCACGCTTTTCACGGCTCATGGTGGGGATATGCTGCCACGGTTCCGGAATGGTCATCATCACTGCCAGCGGCAGATCCATGCCGGACATGGTCATGAATTCCAAGGTATTGTCCAGACGGGCAGAGTCGGAACCCCGAACGTCCAGCATCGGGAAAATGTCCTTCATGCGGTCGTCCAGTGCCTTGCAGTGGAGAATATTTTCACGGCTCAGCATCTTATCCACGTTACCGGTAATGGTGTTGATCTCACCGTTGTGCACCATCATGCGGTTCGGGTGTGAGCGCTGCCAGCTGGGGTTGGTGTTGGTGCTGAAACGGGAGTGTACGATACCGATCGCCGAATGATAATCCGGACTATTCAGGTCGTGGTAGAACAGACGCAGCTGTTTGACCAAAAACATACCTTTATATACAATGGTACGGCTGGAGCAGGATACCACATAGGTTTCGCTGTCCCGCTTTTCGAATACCATGCGGGCGATGTACAGCTTCCGGTCGAATTCCAGACCCTTTTCACAGTCGTCCGGCTTCTTGATGAATGCCTGCATGATGTGCGGCATGCTGTCCAGAGCCTTGGTGCCCAGAACGTCCGGATCTACCGGTACTTCACGCCAGCCCAGAAATTCCAGATGTTCCTCTTTCAGCACTTCCTCAAAAGTCTGCATTGCCTTTTCGTATTTTTCCTTGGTCTGCGGGAAGAAGAACATGGCGATACCGTATTCCCGTTTGCCGCCGATCTGGATTCCGGCTTCTTTTGCCACTTTCGAAAAATAAGTGTGAGAGATCTGCAGCAGAATGCCTACGCCGTCACCCGTCTTGCCCTCGGCATCTTTACCGGCTCTGTGCTCCAGTGTTTCTACAATTCGGAGTGCACTGTCCACCACTTTCCGGTCCGATGTGCCGTCCATGTTGACAACCGCACCGATACCGCAGTTCTCGTGTTCAAAACGAGGGTCATACAAGCCGTTCTTTGCAAACGGCTCTTGGTTTCTGTAGTTATCCATAGTCACTTCTCCTTTGCAAGATGTGCAAAATAACAAAAAAACGCCTTATGAAAAGAAACGTCCTGTTTCTTTCCATAAAGCGTCATTGCTTTCTTTCATTTTGCGATCCTCTGATCGCTTTTGCTAATATTTATTATAGACCATTCCGCCGTCTTTGTCAATAGGTTTTTTTCGATTTTTCCGAAAAAAGCAAGAAAAACGCCGATTTTTTTCTTTTATAAAAAACAAAATGCCGCAGATTTTTTCAGAAATTCCACTGCACTTGATTTTTGAAAGTTCCGTTTCCTTTTGCTGTGAGAAGAAAAGTGCAAGTCAGCCAGAAACAGCTGTTCCCTTGTCGAAAACAGCCTTGCAAGCAAAAAGCAAAGCCGCAAAGACAACTGCAATTGTCCCTGCGGCATCACTCCGAACTATAACAGCCTCTCCCACTTGAGAGCCGTTCTCTGTTCTCCATTCCCTCTTATAGAAACACTGCATAAATCCCGCCTGTCGGCTTTGCACGCAATCTGCTTGCAAGCTTTATGCAGTGTTTCCCTTATTTTCGAGAAAGCATACCTCATATTCGCTTCTCCAGCCTGTGGTATCATTAATCACACCTATATTTTATCACATATCTGGAAAAAATCAATTAGAGATGATGCTATTTTCTAAGAAATTGTGCTATTATTCTTTTCATGTGAGAATGATTTCTTATAGAGATGTTCTGCAAATCTCTGATTTTACAATTTCCATGTAGAATTTTCACAAATCACATGGTAACATAAAGGCAATACCGCACAAAGATTGTGCGACAGATGCGTGCGGGAAGATACGAAACAGGCTCTGAAGGGAAATCTGCAAGCAGATTGCGTGCAAAGCCGTCAGGCGGGCTTTATTCAGCGTTTTCCTAGCCTGACGGCTTTATACGGTGCTGTCATCAAAAAATCCCAGCCACATTTTGTTTGCGACTGGGATTTTTGGTTTTTAAAGGCCTGTACAAAACAGATTTTTATGCGGCACAGCCTTCCAGCATATCGAGGTCGTCCTCATCATCTTCCATGGCAATTCTGTGTGCCTCGATCTCGCTTCCGTATTCTTCGATGCCGTCCGGACTTGCGTGGTTCAGCTCGAAGTATTCTTCGTCGTCATCATCTTCTTGTGCATGCATTGTGGAGTGAACGATTTCTTTCTGCTCAATGCAGTTTCCGATCTCAAAATCCAGTATGTTGTGATACAGATCGGAAAAATCGTCTTTGTACAAATCCGGATCATCTTCAAAAGCCTGCAATGTGGATTCTTTTATATACGGATTTAGGAAGCCCTCCTGATATGCTTTGTTCTTCAAGGTATACGTAGAGAATGGAGCATCTTTCAGTTCCGGAACCGATTCTACAAAGGGCAGGAAGCTTTCAGTGATCTTGTCCAGAATCTTGCTGCTGAAGAACGCCAGACCAGAAACATAAATATAACTCATATCTACGGCACTGACCTTGTCAATGTAATCGGCAAGTTCTACGTTGCAGCATTCCAGATAATCGAGAAACTTATAGTATTCCCAGTAAAAGTAAATTCTTTCGTTCTGGTCAATTTTGTCCTCTTGGATTCTGCTGCGGAGCGTACTGTAGAAAATCTGATCGAACTGCTGGCTGATGTACTGCGAAACCGGCTTATCGTCTACCTGTTTCCGTTCATTCATCAGCTTTTTGGTGGTATCCAGAGCCAAGAAGTCACTCAACAGAATGGTTTTTCCTGTCGTATCTTCATTCAAAACAAAATTGATGTAATTGGTGATCTGCTTGTTCACTCTGCTTCCGAATGTCAGCTTTCTGCGAATGAACCATACCGCAACAGGAATTAACCAGAACAGTATTGTCAAAAACCTACTGGTGTCTGAAAATAAGTATGCAATAAGCCCCATAAAAAGAAAGTATGCATAACCAAGTACCACGATCTTAATGATTTTCTTCGCAAGTACACCCGCCTTTTTGGCAATGGCCTTTCCACCAAAAATCAAAACCAGAACGATAATGATACCAATGATAATAAACGGCATCGATCATTCCCCCTTACGCACTCAGACCCAGCTGCGTGCATGCTTCTTCTTCTCTTTCTGCCGCAGTTTCTGTAATATCCACCATTTTGCCGTCTGCCAGCTTGAGTGCCTGCTCTCTGATGTCTGCCGGTATCTCATCTTCTGACACAAACGTCTGCTTTATCACGGTGTTTTTCAAAAACGTACCGTCATCTTGTCGGGTATAGTTATAGGACAACTGTTGATACTCGTTTCCTACCTTCTTCAAAAATGTCTGTACACCAGAAACGATTACATGGAATGTAGCTTCTACGTATTTAATAGCAGTATCCAGCCACTTTGCCAGAAGCGAGAAGAATTTGCCGATAATCATTGCAAACTTGCGGATTCCGTCTTTTACACGTCTGAAAAAATCTGCAGCAAGCGTCGCAAATTTTTTCAGTTGCTGACCAATCCACGAGATTCCCTTATCGATTTTTTCTCCCAGTTTACTAAAAAAGCCCATAGCTTACTCCTCCTGTGCCGTGATCTGCGGTGTTTCCACATCTAGTTCTACGACTTCGGTCTTGATCTTTTCCAGTTGTTCCTGCGTTTCCGCATCTTCTGTAAATTCGCTGAACTTTACCTCGCGGTGCAGCGGATACAGCTGAAAATTCTTTTCCGTCTTGAATTGATCCTTGAAGTAGAGTGCAGCATCTACGTTGACAACAAATGTTTCCTTGTCTTTGTCTTCCTCACACTTTGTCGCCGTAAATTTGCACTTGCCGCCCACGTAGATCAAGCCCTCTTTTCTGGCATGACGAATGATCTGTTCGTCCATGTCTTTCCCTGTCTGTTCCAGAAACTCATTCCACATCATTGGTTTTTTCGGTTCAGTTTTCGTTGCAGTTGTTGCACCTGCTTCTTCGCTTGCCTTGCTGATCTCCTCATCGATCATATTCGCAAGCCGCCCAAAAAATCCAGCCATTTTCTTCACCTCACTGATAGTTGCTCAAAAGTTGTGCTTCGATGTCTTCTGTCAGTTCCAGAGAATCGCTGTCTTCCATTTCGATTCTGTCATAGATCTCGTCCGGAATTTCACTGGCAGGAATTTCTCTGGAAACCTCTGTCACCTGCCATCTGTCACCGACCTTGGAATAGTTCTTGGAAATCTCCTTCCCGATATTCTTCCGCACGTCAGAAAGAAATGTTTTGCAGCCGATCAGTACACCCTTGACCACCCGCTGTGCGACCTCACCGATCTTGGACAGCCATTTGATGATACTGTCGTAAAATGCGTCCAACAGTGTCAGAACCACACAGGCTCCGACTGCAGCAAGTACTGAAAACAATATCATTTTAGTTCACCTCCTGAAATTCTTTTGATTTATTTACAATATCTTTCGGTACTTCCGATTCCGGAACTATCTCGGATTTTGTAATCTTAACATCTCTGGGGCTTCCGCTTTTGTTTGCCTTTTTGCTCTTGACGATCTCCGCAACGGCATCTTCAAAGTCCGCCTGCTTCACAAACGATTCCTGATTCTTCGCCGCTTTCAGGGCAGCTTTCAGCACCGCGTTGGAAATATCGCTGCCGCTTACGCCGTCATACTTTTCGGCAATCTCGGAAATACGAAGGTCTGTCGGCATTTCCTGCGGAATGTACAGCCGCCACAGCTTTTCCCGCAAAGACTTGTCCGGCAGATCAAACCGGATATGGTACTGGATCCGCCGCATAAATGCGGGATCGTAGTTGCTGATAAAGTTGGTGGCAAATATCACCATGCCCTCATAGTCATTCAGCAGTGTCAGCAGCACCGAACGGGTCTGGTTCACGCTGACATCTGTGGAACTGGACATATTGGTCACACGCTTGCTCAGCAGTGCATCTGCTTCGTCAAAGAAAATGATGATGTCTTTTTCTGAGGCAGTGTGGAAAAGATTTGTCAGGTTCTTGCTGGTTTCGCCCACATACTTGGATTCAATATCCGCATAATTGACGCAGATCATTTCCTTGTGCAGAGCGTTGGCAATTGCATGGGCAGCCATGGTCTTTCCGGTTCCCGGCTCTCCGTAAAGGTTGATGAACAGGCTTTTCCGCTGTTTCATCACGGATTGCAGGTTCCAGTCCACAAATACCTTGTTCCAGTATTCTTTCGCTTTGATGACCGTCTGCAATTCGTCCAAGTTGCTCTCCGACAAGATCAGATCCGAAAGCCGGTACTTGGGCTTGGAAACCATGAAGCTTATGGACTGCTTCTCCGGCTGCGGCGGCTGCGGTTTCGGTTTCGGCTTGGTTACGGGTGGACTGCTTTTGGTTGGCACTAATGGCATCAGAATAACTCCCTTTCTCAAAATGGATTGATTATCTAGGAAAACGCTGAATAAAGCCCGCCTGACGGCTTTGTACGCAATCTGCTTGCAGATTTT
>ENA-UOOD01003292-UOOD01003292.1-human-gut-metagenome-genome-assembly--contig:-CS67-NODE-3292-length-13560-cov-5.514698_pt1 | contig 13560 bp, 12 predicted proteins | sample MGYA00242464_ERZ724011 | MGnify/ENA metagenome assembly ERZ724011 | reverse complement strand
CACGCTTGCGGTTTTCCGGCTGCAAGATCAGCACGGCGGCAACAACAGCAACAATCGCGAACAGAGCGCCTACTGGGCCCGCCCACACAAAACCAGGGCCTGAAGCCACCACGCCGCCAAGGAACGATCCCGTAGCAATGCCCAAGTCGGAAGAGGTGGGCATAACAGCAGACGCAAGGGTAATCGCCTTCGGATAATCCTTAGCTGAGGTTTGCAGCAGAAACGTTTGCAACGGAGAATTCATGTGGTAGATGAACACGCCCGTAAGCACCACGTTAATCACGGCAAGCGCGGTGTTGCCCGAAGCAAGGCTGGGGCCAAGCAGCAGAAGCACAAGGGCCTGCAAACCGAACATGATAGGCATTTTCGCCAAGCCGTAATGCTGAGCGATGGAGCCGCTACCCAGATTGGAAACAATAGTTGCGGCACCGTAGAAGAACAGCACGATACTTACCATCCACACCGAAAGGCCCACGCCATCTTCCAAGATAGGCGTTACGTACACGTAGAACACGTACGTTGCCGCCATGCCGAATCCTTTCATGATGAGCACCAAGATGATGCGACGATCCTTCAGGATTACCAGCTGATCGCGCACACGAGAAGAAACATCGGTGGAGCCAGAGCGCGGCACAGAAACAAGCAGCAACACCGTAACAACGAGCGCTACAGCTTCTACCGCTATAAACGCAGCCTTGATACCGAATGCATCGGCAAGCAGCGTGCCAATGGGCGTACCCAAGACGCTGGCAACAGAAAAGCCTGCGTAAACGAATGAAATGATGCGAGCCGATTTTTCACGAGGAATGATGTCGTTGATAAATGTCATTACCGTAGACAGCAGCACGCCCGAAACCACTGCGGTAAGCACACGGGCAACCAGCAGCGTTTCGTACGTAGGAGCCACGATGGCCAGAAGGTTGCCTGCGTTGAATACCGCAAGGAACGTCACGAACAAGGGAAACCTGCGAAAACGCCCAGTTGAAAGCACAATGATCGGCGTCGACACCGCATATGAAATAGCAAAGAAGCCCACCAGATTACCAGCAGAAGCAAGGGAGATACCATATTCCTCGGCGATATCGGGCGTGATGCCGATAACGATAAACTCCGCAAAGCCCAAGGCAAACCCACGATGACCAATGCAACCGTTGCGAGTTTTGTGCGCGCTGAACCCTCTGCCACGAAAGCCGTCCTTCTTCACAAGCGGCCGCGCAAATGCAGCCGCACCTTAAATTATGCTAAACCAAGCATGCCTATTTTGATTCTTTCCAACAGTATCAAAGTCCAGCAAAAGGAACAGCAAGAAACGTAAACCTCCAAAAGCGCTGCCGCGAAGAAAGAGAGGGTACAGGACAGGTGCCGTTTTCTCGGAGCAAAACCCGGCGCTTTGCAACTTTTTGCCTATATTTTGAAGCCGAAGAAATGATATCTGCCCCGTATTCCCGCTTTTTCGGGAGGGCTATTCGGGTCAGGAGAAACAAAAAGGCCAGCCGCATAAGCGACTGACCTGCAAATTCGATGGAGCCAACGGCCGGACTCGAACCGGCGACCCACGCATTACGAATGCGTTGCTCTACCAACTGAGCCACGTTGGCACTCCCGACGCTAAAAATAAGCGCCATAGAAGTATACTCAACGATCAACTTTTCTGCAAGAGTGAAAATGCCCACTCCCGCAGATTAGCCACCCGCTTACGCTCTTACCGCGGTTTTTGTAACAACGCTGCTCCCGTTTGTGCCTTATTTCTGGTTAGATAGACTAAGCGTAACAGGACCTCGACATTTGGCGCATACTGTCTCGCGCCGAGCAGAACAAGAGCGCATACCCCTTTCGGGTTTGCCGCAAAACGCAAAATCACAGCTGGAAGGAGGCGCGATGATCACTACCACATGCACTGAAACATCGGATCGTCCCCTGGTCATCATCACGTACGCCTCTGTTGGCTCAGGCCATCGCAGCGCCGCACAGGCAACCGCTCAGGCTCTTGAAGATCTTTGCGGCAAGCATCCTGCCCTGCCGGAAAATACCGAAATCGCCGTGTTGGACATCCTCGATTACGGCTACATAAAATTCGACGGCGACAAAACCGCCAACGTGACCGTTTCCTTTAACTGGCTCTACGACATCACCTGGCATCGCACCTTTACGGGACGCCTGCTGTGGGGCGGCGGTTCGGCATGGTCGCCATTTATGTTCGCGCCATTCACCAAAATCGTTCGAAAGCGCAAGCCCATCGCCATCCTGGCAACACACATCGTTGCCGCCAACGCATCGGTTGCCGCAAAGATGGTTACCGGGCAAACCTTCCCCGTAACCTGCATTCCAACCGACTACGGCGCCGAAGGCCTGTGGCCGCACCTTGATTGCGACCTGTTCTGCGCCGCCGACGAAACCATGGTGAAGGAACTCACGCCGCGCAAGGTGCCCGAAAGCCGCATCAAGGTCACGGGCATTCCGGTGCGAAAGGGATTTACCGACCCCATCGATCGGGCAGAAGTGCTGAAGCAGTTCGGCCTTCCGCAAGACAAAATGATCGTAATGGTAATGGCAGGTGCTCGTCATTCGCAGCCTTATATCCCATTCCGCGAAATCGTGAACAAAGTCGTGCCGCTTCTTTCCGAATTCCCCAACATGCACTTCGCTTTCCTGGCTGGCGCCGACAAAGAGTACGCCAATGGGCTGAAAGAGTTTTTCACAGAACGAAACATTGCAAATGTTTCCGTCTTCAACTACATCGAGCGTATTCCGCAGCTGATGGAAGCGAGCGACATGATCGTGGCAAAATCAGGCGGCTTGGCCACTACTGAGTGTCTGTGCGCACGCTTGCCCTTAGTTTTGGTGGGCAAGTCGTACGGCCAGGAGCGCGCCAACACCTATACGGTCACCAAAGCTGGCGCTGCCGTTACTGCCGAAACCGCAGAAGAGCTGGTTGAGCGCCTGCAGCAAATCCACGAAAACCCCGCCCAGCTTCAAACCATGCTCAGCGGAGGAGAATCGCTGCGCCGCCCGAACGCCGCGCACGATGCCGCTGTGGCTACGCTCGATTTGGTGGGAACGCTTGGCGCGCCCAAGAAGCACCTGCTGAAATTCTATTGGGGCAACAAGCCCTACCGTGTTCGTTAGGGTTATTCCGAGGGCTTGCGCAACAAGTGCCTTATGCGAACCTTGTCGCATTCGCTAGCCCGCTTCGCCACCAAAACGCGGCCTCCGCTGCAACAACAGTGGCCCTCCATGCTTGCTCGAACTACTTCCCAAACAATCCGCCGAAAAGGCCCTTCTTTTGAACTTCTTCGGAGGTTGCCTGCTGCACCTCGTAGCCAGTTGCGCCGATCACGCGACGGAGATCACCTTCGTCAAGAGGAGCTTCCGATTCAATCACGGTGCGCCCCTTGCCATGCGAGGAGGACACCTTTTTAACCTTGAAGTTATTGCGCACGGCATCATTGACGTGCGATTCGCACATGCCGCACATCATGCCATCGATATCGACTACGGTTCTGAACATCTGGAGCTTCCCCTTGAAAGTTTGCCTTATCTAACAAACACAGGGTACACCCAGACGGCGCTGCGGCGTCGACAAATGCCGTAAAAAGCTACTCAGCCCCACGCTTTCCCGCGAATTGCATACGGTAATAGCGATCGTAAATGCCGCCCTGAGCCCGCAGCTCTTCGTGCGTACCCACTTCGACCACACGCCCCTCATCCACCACGGCAATAAAATCGGCATTGCGAATGGTGGAAAGACGATGCGCAATTACCAAGGTGGTGCGGTTTTCGCTCAGCCGCTCGAGCGATGCTTGGACGCGCTCTTCGCTTTCGTTGTCCAGAGCGCTGGTTGCTTCATCCAGCACTAGGATATGGGGATCGCGCAGGAACACACGCGCAATGGCGATGCGCTGCTTCTGCCCACCCGAAAGGCGAGTGCCGCGCTCGCCCACAAACGTGTCGTAGCCATCTTCCAAGCCAGCAATAAACTCGTGAATGTTCGCCTGACGCGCAGCCCATTCAACCCGTTCCTGGGAAGCGGACGGGTCGCCATACAAGATGTTCTCGCGAATAGAACCCTCGAACAGATACACATCCTGTTGCACGATGCCCACCTGCGCACGAAGCGACTCCAACGTGGCATCGCGCACATCAATGCCGTCGATTTTCACGGAACCAGACGACACATCGTAGAAGCGCGGTAGCAACGAGCACGTGGTTGTTTTTCCGCCGCCCGAAGGACCGACCAACGCAACGGTAGACCCCGCGGGCACCTCAAGGGTCAAGCCGCGCAGCACCTCCTTGCCGTCAACATACGAGAAACGAACGTCCGAATAGCTGATGCTCGGAGCAATTCCTTCGTCAACCACGGCACCAAGATCAATGGCATCGGGCTTGTTTTCCACCCCTGGACGTTCAGCAAGCGTTTCCACGAAACGACGAAAGCCCGCATAACCTTTCTGGAACGTTTCGGTGAAGTTGATGAGCAGCTCCACGGGAGCAATAAAGATGCCAATGTACAGCGCGTACATAACCATATCGGCAGGATCGAGGATGCCCTGCGCAACAAACAGGCCGCCGCCCACAATGGTTGCCGTATACAACGCGCCCGTGAAGAAGCTCGATGCCATTTGGAATTGACCCATGAAACGGTACGAAAGTTCCTTCGTTTCGATGAATTCTTCATTGGCATGGCCGAACTTGTCGATCTCGATATGTTCGTTGCCAAAGCCCTTCACCACGCGAATGCCGCCCAGCGAATCCTGCAAACGCGCGTTCAAACCCGCCATGCGCACACGATTCTGGCGGAAGATTATGCGCTTACGGTAGTTCTGGACAAACGCATACGTTGCCATGACAGCCGTCACCGCCAACATCACCAGTGTAAGCGGAACATTGATGAACATCAGTAACGTGAAGGAACCCACGATTTTCAGGGTTGCGATAAAGAGGTTCTCGGGACCGTGGTGGGCAACCTCCGAAATGTCAAACAGATCGGTAACCAGCTTCGACATCATTTCGCCGGTGTTATTGCGGTCGTAATACGAAAAGCTCAGACGCTGATACTGCTGGAACAAATCCATGCGCATCCGCGCCTCCATGCGTGCACCCATAATGTGGCCCCAGCAAGAAATGAAGTACTGGCACAAGCTGCGCACCACATACATCGCCACCAGCCCAGCAGCCACCCACGGCAATACGCCCATAATGGCATCGCGAGCATTGACGAAGAAATCGCGCACAAAGAAATTGAGGATCTGGGGGAATGCCAAGTCGATGGCGGCGAGCAGCGTTGCGCATACCAAGTCGGCAACGAACAAAAACGTGAATGGTTTGTAGTAGCTAACGAATTTTCGCGCCACTTCCTTAAAGGGAACCTCCCGCTTTTCCGGCTCGCTCAAAATCTGATTCCTTTCCATTCCAGGCAATGAGTTCAAAATTACCTCCGAAGTCTAGCACCCACCGAAGCGCAAACCGCCACCACTTCACCGAATACGAGATTCGAGCACGCTTAGTGCCACAATGGCCGCCTAAACCAGTAATATGTAAAGCTGTTGGCTTTTTGCCAAGGCATGCTGTCTTGCCCCTGAAAACGCTTGACTTGCATTGCCATCGTTCTACAATCCCCCTTAATCCTATCAAACTGATAGGTATTGCAATGTAGAAAGGACCCCGCGTTGAACTTCGACGCCATGGCGCAATACCTTCCTCTGTACGAGGATGCGGCGTGGCTGACGCTGAGCATCGGATGGATCGGCATCGCCGGATCCGTCATCATCGGCCTCATTGTGGCCATGATCGTGCACTTCCGCATCCCGGTGCTTCGCCAGCTTTGTCGCGTATACATCGAGCTGTTCCGCAACACGCCATTGCTTATTCAGCTGTTCTTCTTCTATTTTGGCCTGCCTCGCATGGGCTTCTCCATCACACCGGAAGTGTGCGGTATGGTTGGCCTTGCATTGCACGGCGGTGCCTACATGGCCGAATCGTTCCGTGCTGGCCTGGAAAACGTGGAGCCCATCCAACGTGAGAGCGCTATCAGCCTGGGCCTTTCGAAACTGCAGTCCATGCGCTACGTTGTGCTTCCGCAGGCAGTTTCGCTGAGCTTCCCATCGTTTGTTGCCAACGTTATCTTCCTGCTGAAGGAAACCAGCGTGTTTTCCGCAATCAGCCTGATGGACCTCATGTTCGTTACGAAAGACCTGATGGGCCTTTACTACAAAACCACCGAATGCCTAGTAATGCTCGTAGCGTTCTACCTCATTATCCTGGTGCCGGTTTCCGTTGCTGGTACGTACATTGAAAGGAGGTTGCGCCATGGAAGCTTTGGGGCTTGATGTTCTGTTCATGGGCTCAAACGCCACCCGCCTTCTGCAGGGTCTTTGGGTTGCGGTGCAGATCAGCGCAATCTCTGTCGTGCTCAGCATCATCCTAGGCATGCTGTTCGGCATCTTCATGACGTGGAAAAACCCTGTTGCCAAGGTTATTTCTCGTTTGTACCTCGAAATCGTGCGCATTATGCCGCAGCTGGTGCTGCTCTACATCGTGTTCTTCGGCGCCACGCGTGTTATGGGCCTGAATATCTCGGCGGAGCTTTCCTCCATCATCGTATTCGTGTTCTGGGGAACCGGCGAAATGGGCGACTTGGTTCGCGGCGCCCTTACCAGCATCCCAAAGCAGCAGTACGAAAGCGCCGCTGCGCTGGGTCTGAATAAAGCACAAATTTACCGTCAGGTAATCATCCCGCAGGCCATCCGCCGCCTTATCCCTTCCTCCATCAATCTCATTACCCGCATGATCAAAACCACCAGCTTGCTGCTGATGATCGGCGTTATCGAGATGATGAAGGTTGGCCAACAGATCATCGAGGCAAACCGCATGACCTCCCCCAACGCCGTATTCGGCATTTACGGCACTATTATGCTGCTGTACTTCGTAATTTGCTGGCCCATCAGTATGCTGGCAAACCACCTCGAGAAGAAATGGAACTAAGCAATGAGCGATACCGCCCTGCTCTCCATTGAGCATCTTAAGAAAGCCTACGGCGATAACGTGGTGCTGGAAGATATCAGCCTTTCCGTTAAGCGCGGCGAGGTAATTGTGGTTATCGGCCCCTCAGGGTGCGGCAAGTCAACCTTCCTGCGCTGCATCAATGCCCTTGAGCCTATTCAGGGAGGCACCATCGAAGTTGACGGCAAAGAGGTAACCAGCTCCGAAAAGGATCTCACCGAGCTTCGCCAAAAAGTTGGCATGGTGTTCCAGAGCTACGATCTGTTCCCCCATATGACGGTGCTCGACAACATCACGTTGGCACCCACCAAGGTGAAGAAGATCCCCAAGGCACAGGCCGAAGAGGCAGCTCGCGCCCTCCTGAAGCGCGTTGGCCTTACCGACAAGGAAAAGAGCTATCCGCGCGAGCTTTCTGGCGGCCAGAAGCAGCGCGTTGCCATTGCCCGCGCGTTGGCAATGGAGCCCGAAGTGCTGCTGCTTGACGAAGTTACCGCCGCCCTCGACCCCGAAATGGTGCGCGAGGTGCTGGACGTTATCTTGGGCTTGGCGCAGGAGGGCAAAACGATGCTTATCGTTACCCACGAAATGCAGTTCGCACGCGCCGTTGCCGACCGTGTTCTGTTCTTCGATGGAGGCGAAATCGTGGAGCAAGATATCCCCGAACGCTTCTTCGAGCACGCCAAAACCGAACGCGCACAGAAATTCCTGCATACTTTCGAGTTCGACGCCGTCCGTCAGCACGAAGCCTAACGAGCGCTTCGGCCAGAAGGATTGGAAGTCCGGCGCAGCCAGGAGCCCAACGCGACCGGGTGAAGCCTGTCACAACCAGAGACTCAAGCAGAGTCGGGCTAAAGCCCGCTACTGCCAGGACCCGATGCAGTCGCGTGAAACCGATCGCATGACTTAAACGAAATCCTCTTCGCATCCCATCGCACCCTCAGAGCCCCAACAATGGGGCTCTTTTCGTTTTCGCAATACGGCCTTCTCAACAAATCGCAACGCCCGCGCCTGCAGAGAGCCCGTTCCCACCGATGTCACAGGCAACCGCCTGACAGCGCCTGCGCACACGGAAACCCGCCCCGCCCCCCCCTCGAAAGGCACGGATCGCTACAACCTCAAGCGAGCCTCGTTTGTTTCAATGACGTGCATTCGGGCGGTTGTCTGCCTCGCGCTGTTCCATGGTCCGCGCACGAATGCCCGTTGCAGCCGCAGATAAGTCTCTGTCAACCCTGGGAACGGTGGGCGCCAACAGCGGCGGCTGGGCAACGGGAGCGGAAGCGCGCTTTCGACGCATTGCCCACGATGCAGCTACGCCCCCAACTCCGCAATAACCAGCCATTCACAAAAGCAAAATGACTAATTCCCTCAATCCTTATTGACTTTGTAGGATTTAAGCGGTTTACTTCCATCAATCAAAGAAACCCTCGCACGCTAAAGAGGGCAGAAGTAAGGAGAAAGACATGATCCAGACGAAACGCACCTGGAAGCTTGTTGCTGTGCTTGTTGCAGCCTTGGCTCTTGCAGGAGCCTTGCTCACGGGCTGCTCCGGCAACAGCAATTCCTCGAGCGCAAATTACCGCACTCTTGACCAGATCAAGGACAGCGGCAAGATCACCATCGGCGTATTCAGCGACAAGAGCCCCTTCGGCTACGTCGATGAAAACGGCAACTACCAGGGCTACGACATCGAGCTGGCAAACCGTCTTGGCCAGGACCTTGGAGTAGATGTTGAGCTGGTGTCCACTGAAGCAGCCAACCGCGTTGAATACCTGCAGACTGGCAAGGTTGACGTTATCCTGGCAAACTTCACCGTCACCCCCGAGCGCGCTGAGGCGGTCGACTTCGCCGATCCTTACATGAACGTTGCTTTGGGCGTTGTTTCCCACAAGGACAAGGTTGTTACCGACCTCGACCAGATTGGCGACCGCACGGTAATCGTAATCTCCGGCACCACTGCCGAGACCTACCTCACCGAGCACAACAAGGACCTCAAGCTCGAGAAGTACGACACCTACGCTGCAGCTAAGACCGCATTCGAAAACAACCCCGATGCTGTTTGGGCAAATGACAACACCGAGGTTATCGCCTTCGCCAACCAGGCTGGCCCCGAATACGTTGTCGGCATTGAGCAGCTGGGCGACACCGACACCATCGCTCCTGCTGTTTCCAAGGGCAACGAAAGCCTGCTGAACTGGATCAACGAGGACCTGAAGAACCTCGGCTCCGAGAACTTCTTCCACGCAGACTATGAGAAGACCCTGCTTGATACCTACGGTGCAGCATACGAAGACACACTGGTTGTCGAGCCTGGTCAGAACTAGTCAGCTCATTGCCAACTAGCAGGTCGGCCGTGCCGCTTGAGCTAATCGGCTCGTACCGTTAGAGCTGACCGATCCGCACTGTTAGAGCTGACCGACTCGTACCTGCCGACCAGCTAAAAGGGGACCCACACGGGTCCCCTTTTCTTATGCCCTGCCTCAAGCCGCCGAAGCGGGAAGGCGAATGCGCGCCATCCGTCAGGAAAGGCAGATGCTGGGTAGCCTTACACTGGGCAGGGACGGCACGGGCGACTTCCCCGCTAGACGGGGATGCCCGAACCTGCACCACTGAACCGGAAGAAACGAAGCATCCCGTCCTTCAGCGAAGGCGTCTCGTCGCCGAAAGGTCAAGCGTCAGAGGATGGCAAGATCTGCGCGCCGTGCATGATTCGAGGGGTCTGTGCAGCGAAAAGATCCCCTTCGTGGCAAGATCCTCGCGCGGTGTATTCCCGAAAGGCGATTTGCAGGGCATTTCGGATACATGGCGCGCATATCTTGCCATAGCCAGCTCATTTTGAATACACGGCGGCAATATGCTGCCACGAACTGGCGATTTTCCCGTCCGAGGCCGCTTTCGGGATGCATGGAGCGCAAAACTTGCCACGGATTGCCGCCCGGGAACGCATTTCGCGAGCATTTTGCCATCGGCAAGCGCCCGGGAACGCACCGTGGTGAAATCTTGCCACGGCAAGGCACTCGGGAACGCACCGCGCGAGTATATTGCCACTGCCAGCCAGGCCAAGAGCGCATTAGGGCGCAGTCCTGTCACCGTCGGACGCTGAGGAACGCATCTTGCGAGCATTTTGCCATCGTCGAGCGCCCGGGAACGCATATTCGCAACGTCTTGCCAACAGAGCGGCATCTTCGTGCGGGCGGGCCTATTGCCTTGCCATAGCTCTCGTACCGCATGAATCCGACGGCCTCTTCGTGCAGGCGGTGCTGCGTACGTGAGAAAGGGGCGCGAAGCCCTGCGCATGGAGACGACACATTGTCGCGATGGCTGGCAACCGAACGGAAGGTAGGGGCACGTTGTCCCGTACATGGAGGGGTACGCTAAATGCAGGCATACGCGCGAAAGGCGCAGACGACAAGCTGGCTCACGCTCTTCGCCCAAACCGGCTTGCACCCTTCGCGCAGGCCGACTTGCGCCCCCTCCACGAATCGACCGCAACATAGATGCGAAACGCGTAACGAACCCGCAGGTCAAGCGAACATCGAGTGCTTGCGCGAGACTGATTTGAGGGACAGGCGCAGGAACGGGATCTCAGGCAACGATGTCCACAGACCCGTGGCAGGATCGCAAGGTGGATTCGCTCGCCGGAATTCGCCAGAGTAGTTCGCATGGCAGGGTCACGCACCGGGATTTACGAGGACAGCTCGCAAGCCGGGTTCGCGCGCTGGTGCTTGCGGGGAAGGCAATTCCCGCAGCGGGGTCGCACGCTGGAATTCGCGAGTCGACCTGGCACACAGGGTCAGCAGGGCACAAAAAAAGCGCCGCTCCGAAGAACGGCGCCCTTCCCGCATAACTACGGGCGCAAACCAGATCCGCCCTGAATCGTAATGGTTTCGCCAGAAACATAGGACGCCATGTCGCTCGCCAGGAACACGGCAACAGGGGCAATGTCGGTCTTAGGATCACCGAAACGGCCCAGCGGGATGCCCTTAATGGTTGCAGCAAAGGTGTCGGGGTACTCTTCCTTCCAAGCCGCCAACTGCTCGGTCATAGCCAACGGGCAAATAACGTTGGCGCGTACGCCGTCGGGACCCCATTCGGTAGCCGCAACGCGCGTCATACCGCGAATGCCTTCCTTCGCAGCAGCGTAGCTGGACTGGCCAGGCTTGCCGAACAGGCCAGCACCAGAAGAAAGGTTAACAACGGAGCCCTTAGTCTTCTTGAGTTCAGGGAAAGCATGCTTCATGTAGAAGAATGCAGCATACAGGCCAGAATTGATTGCCAGGTCGAAGTCTTCCTTGCTATGGTCGACCAACATAACGCCCGACTTAGATGCCTGAGCATTGTTTACCACAGTATCGAGCTTGCCGAAATGGGCGATGGTTTGAGCGATAACATTCTTTACCGCTTCTTCGTCGGAACCTTCAGCGACAACGTGCATAACGTCAACACTGTACTGCTCCTTGAGCTTTGCCTCGGCGTCGATCAGGCGCTGCTCGTTGCGGCCCGTAATGCACAGGTTAGCGCCTTCTTCAGCAAAAGCGCTGGCAATACCAAAGCCAATACCCTTGCCGCCGCCAGTGATGATAGCCACTTTTCCCTCGAGAAGTCCCATTCGAGCCCCTTTCGCTTGCGCTTCATTTGATGACAACGATGCTAATGAGGGTCACGTGCGAACGGTCGATTAGCGGAAGCGGTCGGATTGAGTATCTCGGTAAACGGTAAATCTCTCAATTTCAAGAACCGTTAACGGCAGAATTTAGCACAAGAGGGACAGGCTGCCATTCCGCCTAATGCGGTTTCACGCAACTCGTAAGGAAGGCTTCGACCCACTTTCAGCATGGCATCCACCACTTCGTCGAACGGAATAAAGCCCTCGATACCCGCAAGAGCCATCTGAGCCGCAGAGAGTGCGTTCACCGCAGCGCTGGCGTTGCGCTTCTGACAGGGCGCTTCCACCAGCCCGCCGATGGGGTCGCACACCAAGCCAAGCATGTTGGCCAGCGCATAGCCAGCGGCAGTGAGGCACATGCGCGGCGTGCCGCCCAAAAGCTCAACAGCGGCACTGGCAGCCATTGCAGCAGCAGACCCGATTTCGGCCTGACAGCCCCCTTCGGCGCCTGCCACCGTAGCGTTGCGAGCGATAATCGAACCAACAACAGCCGCATTCTTCAGCGCATCCATCAGCTGCGCATCGCTGAAGCCATGCACCTCTTGCAGGGAAAGCAGCACGGCTGGGATCACGCCCGCTGAACCAGCGGTTGGCGCTGCAACAATAACGCCCATAGTGGCATTCGTTTCCAAAACGGCAACAGCATTGCGCGTTGCCAAAGCAAGAAGCGACCCGTTTACGCCTGCGCCTAAATCTTCCAATTCACGGAGCTTGGCGGCTTCCCCGCCGATCAGCCCGCCCATGGAAGAGCGTGGGGCTTCCACAGGGGCCGTCGCCGAAGCACGCATCACATCCAGCGCACGCTGGAGGTACGAGACAATAGCGGACCCCGCCACCCCTCGGCTCGCCAACAGCGCACGTTCACGCGCTTCGGCGGCATAACTCAAGGAAACGCCGTTTTCCTCACAGAAGGAAAGGAGCTGAGCTGCCGTGGCAAAATCGAGCTTTTGAAATTCTCGCAAAGCAAGTTCCGGGTCGATATCGGATGACACTTCGCCAGGGTTGCGATGCAGGCCATCGGCGGGAATAAAGCGGACCGAGCGAATAGCGGGAAACTCCAGAATGCGGTCAATTACTTCTTCGGGAACAGGATCGTCCACGTCCATAACGGTAAACGCTTCCCCGCCCTGGCGTGTGCGGTGGAGCTGCGAAGTGCCAATATTGATGCCTGCATCGCCCAAGGTGCTGGCTATATGAGCCAACGTTCCCGGCAGGTCCCGCTGACGAACGATCATACTGTTGAATTCGCCCGTGATATGCACATCGATGCCGTCGATGCGCGTGAGCTCCGCCGCACCACCGCCAATGGAAACGCCACGCGCCACCACTTCGTTGCCGCAGCAGTCGACCACACGGGCCTCAACCGTGTTGGGATGCGCGGTTTTGGTAACGGTATCGGGCTCGAACGAAAATTCCAGCCCTTGCTCCTTCGCCAGGTCGAAGGAATTGCGTACGCGCAGATCGTCGGTGTGCAACCCCAGCATGCCCGCAACCAGGGCACGGTCGGTCCCGTGTCCGTGATAGGTATGGGCGAACGAGCCAAAGAGGGTAAATGTCACTTCCACCGGCTCACCATCGAGCAGGTTGCGCACCATGCTGGCAATGCGCAGCGCACCCGCCGTGTGCGAAGAGGAAGGCCCTACCATAATGGGCCCCACAACATCCCTGATACTCATCGGCTTCATGTGCGCACTCCTTGCCTGGCCGGTCGAGACGAATTGGCGCACCTGCGCCTATTTTCGTCCCATGTCTGCTCTTGAACATCAGAATAGCGGCAGAGCCCACCCGCCACAGCCAAAAACATAGCTTTTAGCGCAATCGTGACATACCCTACCGGGATCCGAAAGGCCGTTGGGGGTATACGCTTTAAGCGGTCAACCACCAGCGCCTACGAACGG
>ENA-UOOD01003281-UOOD01003281.1-human-gut-metagenome-genome-assembly--contig:-CS67-NODE-3281-length-13606-cov-5.697661_pt1 | contig 13606 bp, 10 predicted proteins | sample MGYA00242464_ERZ724011 | MGnify/ENA metagenome assembly ERZ724011 | reverse complement strand
TTAGTCGGAGATTGAACTCTCACTAAGACAAATTTGTTGCTCGCCACTTTATAGAAGCGGGAGTCTTCTTCGACTAAGATAAATTTCCATCACTGTGCTTCTGTCCCTTTCATCTCAGCTTTTATACCTCGGCAAGAAAGAGCTTTCCGCTTCAGCAATCCCCGGCAAGCCAGGAGTTTTTGGAAATGTGCAAAATGAACAATTCCCAAGAAGGCACTTTTACGTGCCCTTCGGGGAATTCGTTCATTTACACATTAAGAAAACCTCCGCCGCAATTTTTTAAATCAAAATCCCTTCGAGATGATCCATCTCATGCTGACAGATCTGTGCCGGCCATCCGCTGAGTTTCATCTTCTGCTTTTTCCAGTCCATATCATAGTACTCTACTTCTATGTTTTCGTATCGTGTTGTTTTTCTCACACCTGTAAGCGAAAGACATCCTTCTTCTGTTTCATATGGAGTATCTTTTCGCAGCATTACCGGATTAAACATCACAACATCAACCAGCCCTATATTTACAATGATCACTCTCTTTTTGATTCCGATCATATTTGCTGCCATTCCCACGCAGTCGGCACGGTTGACTTCCAGTGTATCCTGAAGATCTTTCCCTACAGAAATATCCGACTTTGTTGCCGGCTCGGATTTCTGTCCCAGAAAGAAAATATCTTTTACGATTGTTCTGACCATTTTTTATCCATCCTTTTTCGTAATAACCGCTTATAATATTCTTTTACTGTTATATACAAAAAAATCCGGCTAAGTTCTTTCGTTAAACTCTTTTCTCAACCGGATTTTTTCACGTGAACCATGTTTTTACAGTCCATTTTTATACATATCATTGATCACTGCCTGTGCGTGCTCCAGTTCCTTCTTTTGTATGATTGCTTCCCTGTCACTCAGAATTGCCAGCATTTCATCTACTAAATCTTCAATCCTTGGATTTGTCACGCGGTACAGATAACCTAACATCCTGGTCGCCGTATAGTCTGTGTTCATATTTTTGTAGGCTATCTCCGCACAAAGTTCTTTGGGGTAACCTTTGCTTAATAATACTTTGTAAAGCTGTTTCGTCTGCTCCGATGCCCTGCCGAGATATGTTTCCAGTTCTTTTTTCAGATACTCGTATCTCTGCCTTTTCTCTTCTTTCTGGAAATGTACCTCGCGGAACTGCTCCGGATTCTCTCTGTAATCAAGAATTTCATCGCCAAACTGTTCGCTTGTCAGATCAAAGCAACAATCCCCCACCACATTATAACAATGATAATTTCCGCCCGGTCTGAGAATCCCATACACTTTTCCGCCAAAGATATCCTGTGCCAGAAATGCCGTAATAGAACATTGTCCTAATGTTTGATTCTCTTTGCTCCATCTTTCCCTCATTCTCGGTGCACAGGTATCCGCACACCAAATTTCTGATAATATATCATATAATTCTTTTGGATTTTTTATTTTTTCATATGTTTTTGAAGCTGCCGGAACATCTGCCTGTTCCCAGCCGTAAAACTGATATTTCTTCATGTCCCTTTCCCCTCCAACTCAATTTTGCTGTATATTTATGCAATATTTCCATCCATAACACACCCCACAACACCTGCATACACTATATCTCTCATAACCGATTCCTGAACTCCCACGTTTGCTTTTTGCAGAGCTTTTCCAAAACTATTTTAAAAATCATACCGTACTACCGCACAGTTTTTCACTCCGAAAGCAGCGTATTCTTCGTTTGTCATATCGTAGAAATAGGACTGCACCACTCTCGCAATTCCATTGTGTGCCACAAGAATATAGGTTTTTTCGTCCGATTCCTGTTTGATCTCATCCAGCAGATTATAGATCCGCTGTGCCAGATGCAGAGTAGATTCTCCTCCTTCGTGGCTGCACGCGAAACATTCTTTTGCTTTCTTAAATGCTTCGCCGTTTCTTGCGGTAGCTTCCCACTTTCCAAAACGCTGTTCTGTCAGACGCGGCTCGACTCTTGCCGGTATTCCGGTGATCTCCGAAATATGTCTGGCAGTATCCGCCGCTCTGATCAGCGGAGAATATAAAATCTCATCTGCCTTAATGCCTTCTGCCAGAATCTTTCTTCCGGTTTCGATCGCCTGCTGATGTCCGAATTCTGTCAGTGCAATGTCGGTCGCACCGCAGATTTTATTTTCCACATTCCAGATGGTCTGTCCATGTCGTACAAAATAAAAATGTCCCATATCTCAGATATTATGCCCTTTCTGTTTCTATATTGCTTTTTTATTTCTCCAGCTTGTCTCTGTACAGAGATGCATTTTCATGTTCTTTTGCTCTCTCTTCTATGATATTGTTTTTATTTCTCCAGATACTTTTGCAGCACTGCTGTCAGTACCTTCATATCGACCGGTTTTGCGACGTGGTCATTCATACCAGCTTCCATTGCTTTCTTTCTGTCTTCTGCAAATGCATTTGCTGTCAGGGCGATGATCGGTATGCTCTGTGCATCCGGCCTTGACAGACCGCGGATTCTGCGAGTTGCCGTGTAACCGTCCATGATCGGCATCATAACGTCCATAAGAATGCAGTCATATTCATCCCAGTCGGATTCTTTAAATGCCTCTACAACCTGTTTTCCGTTTTCCACAAGCACCGTGTCCGCTCCCATATCATCCAGCAGGAATATCAGAATTTCTGCATTTAAGGTATTATCTTCTGCTGCCAGGATCTTTTTCCCAGCCAGACTGAAGTCCTGCTGGTTTGCCGCCACTTTTTCTTCCCGGTATTCTTTATCTGTTTTAAATGTCAACGTCCAGGTAAAGGTAGTTCCGACTCCTTTTTTGCTCTCGACCCGGATTTCGCCGCCCATCTGATCTACGATCCGCTTCACGATAGAAAGTTCAAGTTCGGTTCCCCTAAACTCACTGCGGTCTTTTCCGTATTCCTGCGAGAATGGATCAAACATATTTTTCTGAAAATCATCACTCATGCCGATTCCAGTATCTTTTACCATAAATCTGCAGGTAACGTAATCTTCTGTCTGATTTACGACTTCCGCCGTTGCTATGATCTTTCCGTTTGGCTTATTGTATTTGATCGCATTGCTGATGATATTCATGGCGATCTGGCGGATATGCAGTTCACTTGTCAGAACCCTCGGCGGGTTAAAGTTTTCAAGCCCCGGCGTTTCCAGTTCGATCCCATGTTCTGCCGCTCTTGTCTCCATGATATCCCTACAGTTTTCCAGCATTTCCCGCAGATACACGGATTCTTCCGCAAAATACATTTCCCCCGAATCCAGTCTGCTCATATCCAGAACATCATTGATCAGCGACAGCAGATACTCCGACGCCACGCGGATCTTTTTATGATATTTTCTTACCGCCTCCGGATTGTCCAGACATTTATCCGAAATATCCAGCATACCGATGATACCATTCATCGGCGTGCGGATATCGTGGGACATTCTGGTCAGAAATTCGCTTTTCGCCTGATTCGCCATTTCCAGTTCCATATTCTTTTTATGCATTCGTTTCGCGTGAAACATCATGGAACATGCAACCACAATAAATGCAGTCAGTCCGGAAAACAGCAGCATCGTCTGGATCGGATGCATCCGTACATAGCCTCGCAGCGATGTTTTATACAAGTGCATATTTCCTTCTTCCAGAAATGTTGTTTTCTGCAGATCCGACAGGCTGTAAATATAGTCATTCACAAGCCTTATAAACTGCAGATTGCTTTCTCTTGCGATCGCAATACAGATATTCTGTGCACTTCCCGAGATCAGGCCGGTAACCAGTGTGCTGTAAGTATCATACATATAATATTCCAGGGCTGAACGGTCTCCGACTGCATAATCTGCTCTTCCGTTTGTGACCGCTTCCATGCACTGTACGATATTATCACATTTTATCACTTCCTGAAATTCCGTTGTATCTACCAGGCTTTCCATTCCTTTTTCAATCGCAACCGTTTTGTGGCTGCTGTTCTCCGAACGATGCAGATAAGCCAGATTGGACTCCATAATAGACTTGCTTCGCACAAATCCAAGACGTGCACAGTATTCTGAATCAAAAGAAAGACCGATCATCAGGTCATAAGATTCTTCTTTTAATTTCTGTTCAGCCTCATCGCGGCTCTGGCAGAATGTATAATTGATCGAAACTCCGGTCTCTTCTGCAAAACTATTCAGGATTTCCACCATCATTCCTGCCGGTTTTCCCTCTTTCTGATAAACATAAGGAGCATCTCGCTCCACACACAGCACTTCCAGCGTATCCATCGATTTCAGATAGTCTTTCTGCTGCTGTGTCGGTGCGAAAACATATCTTGTATTGCGGAAATATTTATCAAACAGTACATCCGGAAGGCTCGGCTGCACCTGCTTGATGATGCTGATCGCCTCATCCACTTCTTTCAGCAGATCCTCGTCCTCAGATGCAAAATAATACGGCCTTGGTGCAAATCTCTCTATAATCCTGGTTCCGGAAATCGGATCAAGAGAAACATTTGAGATCACTTCCTGATTTCTTGTTTTTGCCTGTTCCCACAGTCCTACTTTCAGCGGCACAACAGAAGCAGCGTTATCCTCACGCAGATTTCCGGTTTCCAGTGCACAGAGAGCGTTGTATAAACCGTGCCGTAATCCTGTTCCGGAAAATTATAAATCTCTTCTGTATATTCATTCTTTAGGAGCGGTCCCAGCAGATCCACCTTGCCGGCTTCCAGATCATTTAATGCATTTCGATTATACTCCCTTTAAAGCAAAAAAGCCATTTTTTTCAACGAAACGCAGCAAGAAAGACAAAAAAGAATCCCCGTCAATGACGAGGATATCTTCAATGCTTGTATTCAGCAATCTGCTCAGGATCACGAAGTTGTCCAGGCTTGGAAGCGACTTGCCTGACAGCCATTTGTATACCACCTGCGGCGTTTCAAATCCCATCGCCCCCTGGATATCTTTTACCTTGTATCCGTGATCCTGCAACAGCTGTTTGATTCTTTTTCCGGTTTCTTCCTGCTTAATCGACAAACAAATTGGATTCATACACTGCCTCCTTTTCAGACATCCGGCATCTGCCCGCTATTTTCCAATACTTTTTCTCAGGATCCGATACACGATCCCCAGCTCTGCCAGATACAAAAGATTATTTTCCAGAGTTCCTGTAAAAAACGGAAGGTTATTTCCCCAGAAATAATTTCCATCCGGAAATGCCATTTCTGCCACAAAATAGGTTCCTGCGAGAGCAAAATGTACAAAAGCGGTAATGGAAATCACTTCATCACAGACATTACCTTTTTTATTTGCATATCTCCATGCTCTCCAGATAAACCAGATAATACTCAGGACTGCTGCCACAACCAGACAGTATCCGATCAGTCCGAATTTTTCCCAGATCAGGATATTCGGCAGTGATCCACGCTCCGCCATCCACTTCAGGAAATAGCTCCCGTTCGCTTTGTTGTATTTCAGGATTGACAGTTCATGATGGAAGCTGCACACAAATCCTGCCGTGGCAAAGAGCACCGCCCGGACTTTCCGGACCAGCGGAGCTGTATAAACAGTCAACGTAAAAACAGCCACTGTTATACACACAACTCTTACCACAAATCCGGAAAACAGATAAGAGAACATCATCACCAGGATCATAGCCCCGGTAATGATACACGGAAAATGCTTTCCCAAAAAGCCTTCATCCGGCTTTGTCGGACTCTTTTTCTTCATCCTTCTTGCTCTTCTTCCGGTTAAACTTTTTTCCCTCTCTTTCTGTTCTCTTTCTTTTCGAAACAGTGCCCGGTTTCTTCTTTCAAATGCCGCCAGCACAAATGCTGTCAGAAGCATCAGTACAAGTTCAACCGTGCTTTCTGCCCTGTGGTCATTCAGAAACAGATTTCTCAGTGTTGCCTCGAATTCTTTTTCGATCATCGGTTTTCTCTGGAAAAGATGCACCACAGAAAACACAAGATACAGCGGCGGTGCACATCTGAAAAAAATACGGTAACCGACGATCCCGATGATCAGTGCCACAACCAGACCGGCGATCACGGATATCATCCACCAGACTTCTTTCCCATCAAAAATCTCATTGTCATATCTCCAGAATGTAGCATAACCGATCATGGTCAAAGTTGCAAGACATAACAGTAAATCCTGTCTTCTCCATACTCTTTTGCAGAACTGTTCTGTTTTTCTGTAAACCCATACAAAAAACCATTTAATGATCAGAAAAATTTTCTTTATACTATTTATCACGACTCTTACCTTTCTGTTCATCGAAAACAGGTTCCGCTCTGAAGAACATTCCTTTGTGCAGATGCAAATTCTTATAACCGTTTGCGAACATATCGTATTCTGCTGTTCCGATCAATGTCTCCAGCATTGCAGCCGCTCCTCTGGCTCCCATATCGTGTTCTTCCATACGATCCAGAATCTCCTCCACAAGATCCTCATCGTAAGTCAACGTTTTTCCGTTTCTTTTGAACCACTTCTGTTTCTTACCAAATACTCCATGTTCCTTATCCACCAGAATCTGACGCAGCTGAGCTCTTGACAGCCGGTCCATATGTACAATGTAAGGCACCCTTCCGAGAAACTGCTTTGAAACACCGATCTCTTCCAGTTCTTCCCGAAGATCATATCCGGTCATGCTGTTCTCTTTCTCCTTTGCGGATGCATTTACTGCAAAACCAATACCGTGTTCTTCCCGCTTTTTCTTTCTGCTGTTTTCAAGCTCCTCAAAAGCACCTGCCATGATTTTACTGGTATCGACACTTCCATAGTTCTGGGTTCCGGCAATCGCAGTCAGCAGCTGAGCTGTCACAATGGCATTGCAGTCTTCACCATTACTGTCTGTGTTTGACATACCGATGATCTTATCCATTTCGTCAAGAAAAATAATTCCCAGCGGCATCTGTAAGCCATTCTCACCTTTCTTCATCTTTTGTCTTGCCATTCTTTCATATTTTGAGAAAACATTGGAAATGTCATCCCCGCTGAAGCCATTCGGTGTCATATCAGAGGCACAATAATTAAAAAAGCACAGATCTTTCAATTCCGGCATTTCCTCAAGCAGCTGAAACATAAAGGTCTTTCCGGAACCGGTAGGTCCTTCCAGAAGGATCGGATTTCGATCCTTTCCTTCACTAATAACAAATTTATGCACGCTCATTGCCACGATCTTTTTAGCCTCTTCCTGACCACGCATACCACTGCTGTCAAAATGTTCTTTCACTTTCACTGCCAGTGGAATATTGTCTGCCGGACTCTCTTTTAAGCTTTTTTTCCTTTCAGAAAGCTCAATAAGCTTATCTTTTCTGGCTTTGTTCACTGCTCTCCAGGCCATTTCGGTACGTCTTTTGTATTCCGCCCTCTGCAATGGTCTTTCCTGCATATTAAAAATGCGGTACATCGTCATTGCAATACAAAGCAGTTCATCACAGCATTCTCTTAGACGTTTTTCATACAATGTATCGATCATGTCAATTACCTGTGGATTCAATCCTTCACACTCTTTCAAATGCTGGAACTTTCCGTTTTCGATCAGTTTTTTTACTTCCTGCAAGTAACGACAGGTTGTTTTGTCTGCCTCATCCAGAAAGCTCATATACCGAAAAAGCAGTACTGCCACCTCATCTGAAATGGCAGTTCTCGCAAAGAACTCCGCCGGCATTTTATCTGCAAGTGATGCTCTTCCGCTTTCATAAGCTTCCTTGTACTGTTTCCGGAATTCTTCCCCTGACACCTTAAAAATCTTTTCTGACATATGACTTCCCGCCTTTCCGTTTCTACCCTGTTCGTGTTATTCTTTTCAGTGACTTCCCGGAGCTGCGTCATCAGAAAGCCACCGATCTGAAAGAAAATATGTTTTATTCTCTTTCCATCTTCTATTATAATTTATAAATAACATTTCGAAAAAAGGGGGAGTTTTCTGGGCGTTTTTCTGTTATTTTGTTTTCTGCAAGTGTATCACAAAATCTGTTATTTTAAAATCATAACTTCCTTTTTTCTTTTTCTCATATACCGCACTTGTCGAAAAATATCTCGACTTTGACACCGCCGGAAGCCTAACACTCCCTGTCGCCGGGACATACCCCAGCTTATCCATGATAAACTTGGCGATCCTTCCGACATTCTGGCGATATAGTGGTGCATTTGGATCATTTTTCGTTGCTGTCACCGGGAAACTGGAATTTTCATCAAATTTCTCTTCCAGCTCCCGTGCAATTAAGGTAAGCACCGGCAGTCCCATATCCGATGCAAGTTTCATTCTGTAGATCATATCCGCCCGGAACATATAATCCGCGATCTGATCTACTCCGGTCTTTTCTCCGTTTTTATCGAGCATGTGTGTTTTGAATAAAAATTCATCTTTCATTTCCATATGCAGCCTTCTTTCATTTGATTTTTTCATCTGATCCGTTTTACTTCACATATACATCCAGTTGATTTAATCAATATATCATATATGCTTAATAAATTCAAGTATATGCCTGTTCCCGTGAAACAAAAGATCCTCAAAAATCAACTGACTGGGGAGGCGTTGCAAATGTAACGGTCAGCGGCAACGCATAAACTTTGGCTCAAAAGGAGCCTGAAGCAAATAGCTTCAGGCTCCTTTTTATACACATTTTACCCTTGCAAGTATATCCCATTGCCCTGCATGCGGCAGGGATTCCCTTTAAATTTCACTGAGATTATTTTGTTGTTTTTCTTCTGATCCAGGCTCCAAGCAGAATCATCCATGCTCCGAGAAATGCCAGGATATTTCCGAAAACATTCGCACTGTCCGCCGTATTTGCGGCCTTTACAGTGCTGCCCGCAGTTGTCGCTGAAGTTCCGGAAGCAGTAGTTGTGATGCCTGACTTCTGACTGCCATTTCCATTGTTATTTTGCGGATTGTTCTGGTTGTTGTTATTATTGTTTTTGTTATTGTTTTTATTGTTGTTGTTCTTGTTATTGTCTTTATTACCGTTCTGCTTATTATCATCTTTCTTTGTGTTATCGTCCGTTTCTGGTTCCTGATCATTTCCGCCTCCATTATCAGGCTTATCTGTCTCCTGATATACCAACGCATAATCGGCATAATCTTCTGCTTCAAAGGTAATGGTTTTTGCTTTTGCATCATAAGTGCCGTTTAATGCTTCCACATTTCCATTCTTGCTGCACAGAATAAAATAAGTACGGTCTTTCTTACTGTTCTGATTCTGAAGACTTTCCGGAATCTGTAGGATAAGCTTTATTTTACCGTTCTGCGAAATCACAGTTCCCTGATCTGTCGTACCGTTTTCGGTCATATACTTTTTCAGACTGAGTTTAAAGCAGGTTCCCGGTGTATAACCTTTTTCTGCTGCTTTTTTCTGTATCTGCGTTCTGGATTCTTCACCAAGCGAAGATTCATTCTGAATGTGAAGCAGCAGTTCCATCGATGCCCCGTTTGCTGTCCGTGTCAGCTCATCTGCTGTAATATCACCGGCATCCACCAGTTTCTCAATGAATTCTGCCTCGCTTGTTACAAGTGCTGCTTGTGCTGTGTCCTTGTCCTGTTCAATCTTCACAGAAAAAGTACCATGCCCTATCTGTACTTTACCGTCTTTATCTTTTGTGATCTGGCTCATTTTCACCGGTGCAACTACATAAGTCCATTCTCTGCTTCCGGTGAAATTTGTTCCTTCTTTTGCTGTGATCGTCATCGTATAGACACCGGCTTCTGCTGCCTGATTTCCGCTCACTTCATAATCATCCTTTGGAACTTCCAGATTTCCTGCCGTCACTTTTGAGATTTCCTGTTTCTGCTGCTGTCCGGTATATTTCAATGCATCTGCCAGTTTTACATCTGCATCTACGATTGATTTTGCCGCAATCTTGATATGCAGAACTTCCAAACCGATCAGATCATTATGATTGCTGTCACCTGCGATTTTATAAGATACATCATAGGTTCCTGCATGTACTGCGGACGGGATTTTTTCTGTCCACTCGCCATCGCCCAGTTTGTAGAGCAAAGTGCCACTCTTTGCAGAACCGGCCGTGATCAGTTCCTGTTCTTTTCCGTCATACACCAGATCTGTTTTTGCCTGCGGCATGCCAGTCAGTTCAAAATCTGCTTTCCGAATGACAAAAGTAACGGTTATCTCTGCCGGAAGCTTATAATTTGCATTATCAATCGCAGCTGCCTGGGCTGTATAAGTGCCTGCCTCCGTCTGTCCTCCGGTTACTGTAATATTACAGGTATCACCTTCTGCCAGACCTTTTGCGGCTGCTGTCGGTAATTTTTCCGTTCCATCATAAATAACTTCGGTATTCGTCCATTCTATTCCGATTTCTTTCTGAGAAACATTTACATCAAAATGTTGTTCTTCTGTCTCTCCGTGTCCTTCTCCTCTTACCGCTTTATAATATACTGTATATGTTCCGGCATTGACGGCAATCGGCACTTCCTCTTTCCATTCACCGTCATTTACCTTGTACATGATCTTGCCTTCCAGAGTTTCTCCTGGTGCTGCCAGTTTCTGTGCTTTTCCGTTATATTTCAAACCAGTTATGGCAGTCGGTGCAGTCACCGCAGCATGGTCCACCGTTAACTCATATTCTGCACTTGCGACCTTATAAAGATCTGTCTGTGCGGCATGGATGAGGATTTTGACCTTTCCAGGCTTCTTTGCGGTAATTTCTCCCGTTGCAGCATCTACGGATGCAATATCCGGATCACTGCTTTCATAGGAAACCGTACCCTGTGCCTGCACCGGGCGTGCAGCAAGCTTCTCTGTGCAATACGCACTACGTGCACTGCAGTCTGTCGTGATCGTCTGTTCCATACGCTCTACGGCCGGATAACGCAATGTAAACGTAAAGGTTTCACCGTCTGCACTGAGTCCCTGTCCGTCTTTTACCAAAATCTCTGCATCCTTATTCAGGTTTGTATCCGAATCCGTGTCCGGATAGGTGTCCAGATCTTTCCAGGAATACACTTTGATATCCTGTGCACGGAAAGTCTCATCAAAATGTTTGCTCTCGACGCCCGTTCCGTCGCTGCTCCAGACCTTCAACGTGATCGTCAGTTCCGGTACATCACCGGCTGCCCATTTTGATCCTGCCGCATGACTGTATCCGCTCCATACTGCTGTTTTTACAGAACAGTCCTCATTTCGCATTGTTGCATAAGAATCTTCTACTGCCTCACCGATAAACGGCTCATTGGCAATCAGCAGTTTTCCGCCGGATGTCACACGCTGCGTAATGGTAATATATGTGCCATTGTACTGTTTTGAAACTTTCATCTGGAACTTATCATTCTGAGTGTCTGCCAGTTTAAGTTTTGACAGAATCGTATCTTTATTATTCTCGCTGATTTCCAGTACTTTCTTTCCTTTTACCGGCTCGGTCTGTATCGTGATCGGATTGGTGATTGTCGCTGTTCCATCAATGCGGCTGATCCTGTTTTTCTCCGGAATCAGGATATTTTTACCGTCAGCAATGAATTTTTCTGTCTGAAATTTGCCAGAAAATGTAACATTTTTAAATTCCAGATTCTGTGATGCTGTCAGTCTCCCGCTTAAGTTGGAATCTTCCACCTGAACATTCGCAATATTCTGATCGGTAGACTGAATACTTCCGCTGCTGTTTTTTATGGTCAGTGTTTCGTTTGTCCCGTATCCCGTTGCCGTCAGATTTGAAAGATTCACGGAATCCAGTGTCACACGAAGATTATCGGCATTCAGAGCCAATGTCGGTGCAAACGAATACTGTTTAGCATCCTCACTTTTTATCGTCACATTTTTATCGATCACCGTATAACTGCTGTAATCACCGAGCAGTACGATCGTTCCGTTTTCTGTGAGATTGTTCATTGCACCGGTTATGGTTTTCATGGAAGTTTCTTTTGTATCACCCAGATTGTTGTTATTTCCATTTGTAGGATCTACATAAATGACATCATACTGCTTTTTCTGAACAGTTCCCCTAGCATCCAAACTGCCCGGATAACTGTTGGTACTGGTCCGCATAATATATGGTTTTTTCGGGGACACCGTCAGTTTCAATGTTCCGGATTTCGTCAGCATCGGACTGGACGCACCATTATAAATATCATAACTTCCATTGTTCCATTTATAAGTAAATGCTTTGGAAAGGTCTACGCCATCTATGATATTGGTGAAAATCGGTGTGATCGTATCTCCTGTCTGCATAGAATCCGGCAGACTGACTGTCGGTGTTACAGACAAATCCTTCAGAAGATTGATCCGATAGCCTGTGCCGGTAATCATAGCATCCTGTACGGCTCCATAGCTGATATAAGTTTGTTCTGTTGTCTGAGAAAACGTTCCGCTTCCTTTTACCGATGCTGTAAAGAAACATTCGCCCCTTGCAGACGTTACCTGAATGTCACCCTGATTGGTGATCGTACCGGCTACCACCGCTTTTGACATAAAATCAAATGGGCTGATCTGGAAAACCGCTCCGTTCTCAATCAGCATGTCCGTTATACGGAACGTATCCTGATAAGCACTCCATTTGAAAACAGCCCCATTCTTAATGACAATCTTCTTATCTGTTTCCACTTCATATGTATAAGTAAAACTTCCTTCAATGTTGATTGTCTGAACTGCATCATTTTTCAGAGCTGCCCTCAGCTCATTTTGCGTCGTAACGCTTATCTCCGCCGCATTTTGCAGTGCAATACCCTGTTTCTTATTTGCAGAAGCTGCTGCCTTGTTTTTCGCTTTCTGCTTTGCTGCTTCGTTTTTCTTCTGTGTTTCTGTTTCTTTTTGTATTTTAGTTTCTTTTTGTACTTCTGTTACTTTTTGTGTTTCAGTTCCTTTGCTTACTGTTTCTTTCTTCGTCTCTGTTGTCTCAGATTCTTTTGCTTTCTTTATTTCCGTCTCTTTACTTTTCTCTGATTTTACTGTTTCGGATTCTTTCTCTTTTTTTGCTCCCGGTATTTCTGTTTCTTTCGTTTTCTCTGTATTTACCGCTTCAGATTCTTTGCTCTTCTTTGTCTCTGTCTTTTCCGATTCTTTGCTTTTATTTGCTATATGGTTTGCTGTTTCGGTTACTGCTGCCTTTGTCAACATCGGTGTCGGTGTTGTTCCAAGCAACAGACACGCCGTAACTCCCATACTCATTATCTTCAACATTCGTTTTTTCATACTTTTTCGCCCCTTTGCCAGCTTATCGTAAAATCTGCATTCTCTGACTTTATTATAGCATACATGATTTTTATATAGAACTAGCCAAACGGTTAGTATTTCAGTATAAAATGCCAGTATTGATGATAACGTTCACGGCGGATGTACTTACCGGTCTCTTTATCCTTTTCATCCTCATCCAGGTCTTTGACTGCACTGACTGTCAGATAACCATCTTTCAGCTCTGCCCTAACTTCCTCTTTCTTGAATCCCGACAGATCGATTTCCAGTTCTTTTCTCCAAAAATACCAGGCATCAACATAAGTCATTTCTCCATAAAATCATGAATGTAATGTGTAACCAACGAAGAATAATTTTCATCATTTATTTTGAGAACACTGCATCATTTCTGGAAAGAAGGTACACACAATACTGATTCATGCTGATTCCTTCTCTCTGAGAATGTTCTGCCAGTGATCTGTGCAGACTTCGTGGAATTCTCAATTTAAAC
>ENA-UOOD01003261-UOOD01003261.1-human-gut-metagenome-genome-assembly--contig:-CS67-NODE-3261-length-13686-cov-4.335192_pt1 | contig 13686 bp, 5 predicted proteins | sample MGYA00242464_ERZ724011 | MGnify/ENA metagenome assembly ERZ724011 | reverse complement strand
TCACATCTCCGGCAGTTATTTCAGTACTCAACAATCCCCGTGGAGTAGTCAATTCCATTTGATATGTACCGGTAACCACCACTTCCAGATCCAGATCAGCAGAAGTATTACCGGCTACTGCACGTACTGAAATCTTATAATTCCCAGCTTCAACATTAGCCGGCGGAGTGACATCTATCGACACATTCTGGCTGGCATTCGCTTCTACTTGTGCGGAAGTTGCCTGCTTATAATTAGGTTTAAAAATTACATTCCATCCTCTGGGCGCATTAGACATCAATGCATATAGCTGCTGATCAGCCGTCTGATTCTTCAGTACGGCATTAAAAGTAAATGTCGATTTTGAGTTACCCTGCATATTGGGCTGATCAGTAGTAAATTCAGTCTGATAGGTACCTTGCTGAGCTACGGTGACAGTCAAAGGAAGTTGACAGCCTCCAGCAGCTACAACAAAATTGTAGCTACCCTTGTTTATTTTTAATGGAACTTCCAATTTCAAGTTAAAGTCTTTCTTTTCACTAGGCAGGACAGCTAATCTGTTAATATTCCAACCACCGGATTTCAATTCACGTTTCCAACTTGCTGGTAATCCTGTAACAGACAGATCTACATTGACCGGAATATCCGAATTATTGATTAAATCAATTTTGTAATCAATACTCGTTCCCGGAGAAACAGAAATCTTTGTATAAGGAGAATAAAGAAACACGCTTGGAATTGAGTCAGAGGCGTGTGTGTAATTCACGGGTATTAAACCCAACAAAATAGTTAATAGCAGCAAATAATTAGTTCGCATAATCATATAGAATTTTATGGTTAATTAAATATGAGTTATCGATTTATGTGGCTGCAAAAATAAATAATGGAAAAATTAGTAGCTGTTAAAAGCAATAAAATATCGACACAGAACTTTTACGATTATATAATATTTATATTTTTTAATAGACACAGAACAACCTTTTGCTGGTGTAGTATTTATCTAACAGAATTGTAAAGTAAAACAACTTCCTTTTCCCGGTTCCGAATAAACGGTAATATTTCCTCCATGCTGATTCATAATCTGCTTGCAAAGACTGAGTCCGATACCCGAACCGGCAGTTTTTGTTGTGAAGAACGGAACAAATATTTTATCCTGCACTTCAGGTAAGATACCTTCACCATTATCCCGAACAGTAATAGTACAACGCCATGCAGTAAGAGAAGAAGTCACTTTAGGCGCAAAAACAGCTTTAACCTCAATCTTGGGCGTTTCGCGGCGGGCAGATGCTTCACGAGCATTTTTCAACAGATTAATAAGCACTTGTTCTATCTGAGCACGATCCACATTCAGTGTTTTCTCCAAAGGTGGAAGCTCGAAATGAATAGTTTCATCAGGAAAAAGTTTCTGTAAATCGGTGAATAGTTCCTGAACCGGCACGCTGGCACAAACAGGAGCGGGGAGACGGGTAAGACGACGATAGTTTTCTACAAAACCTAATAGTCCCTTACTACGTCGATGAATGGTTTGCATAGCTTGTAGCATTACAGCATATTCTTTTTCGCCCGCTGCATCTTTTAATGTAACGGGTACACCACGCTCACTAAGTGTTTCAGAGAAGGAAATGATAGGAGTAATGGAATTCATGATTTCATGAGTGAGTACACGTATCAACTTTTGCCAGGCTTCCATTTCATTCCGTTCCAGTACAGAATGAATATTCTTCAAACTGATAAGGCGCCTCTCCATGCCACGGGCTACAAAGAGAGTGGTAGCTACTGCCATTTCTAAAGTGGTTCCATTTCGATGAATACGTATGACCTGCGTTTCACCGGAAGGAAGGCTCAAAAGCTCGGCCGGCAATTGCGGATCTTGCCCTAACTGGGCAGTGGCAGCACGATTCAGCCACTCAATACGTCCGGACATATCAGTCACTAATACAGCAGTATCTACCTTGTTCAGCAGACTTTCGTAATACTGATGTTTTATTTCTTCTTCCAACAGGCGGGCACGAAATGCCTGCAAGGTTTCAGATAGCTCTACAGCCATTTCTGTCATCAGTTTATTTTTATAAGGTGGACGGAAAGCCTGTGTCATGTCATTATAACGCAAACTGTCCGTCAGGCGACGCATCATCTGCAATTGCTTCATCTGTATATAATAAAGGTGTATTCCTGTCCCCAGAAGAAACAGGAATGTTATAAGCATGCTAAACCATAAATCAGCACAATATAACACATAAACACCAACAGAAAGTATTGCCAGCAGACAGATATGCAAGATAACAACCAAGGAATACTGCTTCATATTACTTCTTAATTTATAATCCCAGTTTCTCAATCTTCCTATACAATGCAAAGCGCGTAATTCCCAAATATTCCGCAGCACGTGTCATATTCCCCTCGCTCAACCGCATTGCCTTTTCTACAGCTTGCCGTTCCAATTGTTCCAGATTAAGTATTTCTTCTTCTTTTTTAAGACGGGGGGAGGAAGCCTGGAACAAGAAATTATCGGGGCGAAGCAATGAACCGTCGCCCAAAATCACGGCACGCTCCATCGTATGCTGTAACTCACGCACATTTCCCGGCCAGGAATAACGCAGTAATTTAGCTTTTGCTTCACGTGTCAAGCCCCGCATTTCCTTTTGATATTTCCGGGCATAACGCTGCAAGAAATAATCTGCCAGAAGAATAATATCATTTCCCCGTTCCCTCAAAGGAGGAATATGTAGTTCAATCGTATTGATACGATAAAGTAAATCCTGCCGGAAATTCCCTTCTTCCACCAGATGGCGGATATCCGCATTTGTAGCACAAATCAGGCGTACGTCGATGGACACAGATTGTGTACTACCCAAACGACTGATCTGCCGTTTTTCAATAGCAGTCAGCAGTTTTGCTTGCATAGGCAGTGACAAATTTCCTATTTCATCCAAAAACAATGTACCTCCCGTTGCCACCTCCATCCGTCCGGCTTTCGTTTTCCGGGCATCAGTAAATGCACCTTTTTCATAGCCAAATAATTCACTCTCAAACAATTGTTCCGGGATACTGCCGAGATCAATTGTAACGAATGGCCGTCCGTAACGTGGCGAACAACGGTATAACAAACGGGCTATCACATCTTTTCCTGTTCCATTTTCACCAAGTACAAGAATGTTAGCATCTGTATCACGCAGCTTCTCTATCGTGGTAAACACTTCCTGCATCGCGGCAGATTCACCAATAATAGATTCTTCCACACTACTTCCCGCACCGCTAAGTACCTCCACTTGTTCTTTTAGCAGATTAACTTCACAGCGGGAACGGCGTAACTTAATACCGGATGAAAGTGTAGCAAGTAGTTTTTCTTTTTCCCACGGTTTCGGGATGAAATCGGTAGCACCCGCTTTAATGGCCCGTACCGCTTTATCAGTATCTGCATATGCTGTCATAAAAATAACAACCGCCTGAGGATCAATACGCAAGATTTGTTCCAGACTCTCAAAGCCTTCCTGCCCACTGATGGCGTCGCGACTGAAGTTCATATCCAGCAGGATAATGTCCGGCTGGAAGGTCGTCATGAAATATTCGATACGATCGGGAGTTACTGCTACTTTTATTTTTTCCGCATAAGGTTCCAACAGAAGGTTGAGGGCAAAAAGTACATCCTCATTATCATCTACTATTAATATTTTTCCTAATTGTTCCATACGAAGCTATTATTATCCGATAGTCTTTTCTGCAATATGAATATATCCGATGTGCAAAGATAAACAATATATCGATGTGTTGTGTGTGCGTATACGCACTATTTTTGTGCGGTATGGCACACGTTCAATTTACATCATACAGAAGTATGACATTGTAATACAAAGCATTACATCTTTGGCATAAGATTTGAATCTCTTCTACCCAAAGGAACATACTATGTACAAAAAAATACTTTTATTATTAATAGCTTGCGGAACTCTTATAACTATTGATGCGCAGGAACACGCTATGGAACTGACATTAGGTCAGACCATAGAGCGTGCCCGCCGACAATCACCCGATGCGCAAACAGCCCAACACAGTTTTCGTTCCGCCTACTGGAACTACAAATATTATCGGGCCAACTATCTGCCCGCCTTGAAATTAACTTCCGATCCGTATCTGAATCGTGCCATCAACAAAATTACAATGAGCGATGGTAGCGTGAAATTTGTGGAACAAAACTTATTAAGTACCGACCTCACCTTAAGCCTGACACAGAATATTCCTTGGACAGGTGGTACACTGTTCGTGGAAACTTCTGCCCAGCGGCTTGATTTATTTAGTGACAACTCTACCTCCTGGCAGACATCACCCATAAACGTCGGTTATAGTCAGTCTCTTTTTGGATATAATAGTCTGAAATGGAATCGTCGTATCGAACCATTGCGTTACCAGGAAGCCAAGAAAACTTATGTGGAAACCCTGGAGCTCGTTGCTGCCAATGCTACGCAGAAATTCTTTGCCCTTGCCACTGCACAAAGCAACTACGAAATAGCTTCTACCAACTATGCCAATGCAGACACCTTATATACATATGCACAAGGGCGCTATAATATAGGTACCATTACCGAAAACGAGATGCTACAATTGGAACTTAATAAGCTGACCGAAGAGACAAATCGTATGAATGCCCATATCGAAGTAGAAAATTGCATGCAAGAACTCCGTTCGTATCTCGGTATCCAGGAGGATATACTGATCAAAGTAGATGTCAGCGATCATGTTCCCAATCTTCACATAGACCTAAGCACAGCTTTAATCACAGCACGTCAAAACAGCCCGGATATACTGGACATGCAGCGACGCAAGCTGGAAAGCGAAAGCCGGGTAGCCAGTGCCCGTGCCAATGCCGGACTGAAAGCCGATCTTTACTTGCGCTTCGGACTGACTCAGACCGGCAATAAACTGAAAGACGCTTATCACAATCCCTTGGACCAACAATATGTCACCCTCGGCATTAGTCTGCCTATATTGGATTGGGGACGTGGCAAAGGACAGGTCCGGGTAGCCCGTTCCAATCGTGACTTAACTTATACTCAAGTAGAGCAGGATAAAACAGACTTTGAACTGAATGTCCGTAAACTGGTAAAACAATTCAATTTACAATCCCAGCGCGTACATATTGCCGCCCGCACCGATGAAACGGCTCAACGACGTGCAGATGTAGCCCGACGACTTTATATCCTGGGAAAGTCTACTGTACTCGACCTCAATGCTTCCATCAGTGAAAAAGATGCCGCCCGACGAAATTACATCACTGCACTATATAACTACTGGAGTTTGTACTACACCCTCCGCAGTATCACACTTTATGATTTTGAAGTAGATGCACCGCTGACAGAAACAGAAAGAATAGAGGAAGTGATGGACAAGATGATAAAAAAATAAAGGGACATATTATAAACTTGACTATAAATTGTAAAACAATAAAGATATTATGGATATTAAACTCGAAAAGAAGCCTTGGTACATCCGCTACCGCTATTATCTGGCAGGAGGAATTCTATTCCTTGCTTTCATTATTTACGTTATCATCCTTTCTGCCGGTCCCAGCAAGCTTCGCATCGACCAGGAGAATGTGCAGATTGCCGAAGTCAAAAATGATAAATTCATGGAATATGTAGACGCGGAAGGACTTATACAACCCATCCTCACCATTATCGTTAATGCCCGTGAATCAGGAAGTGTAGACCGTATAGTAGGCGAGGAGGGAAGTTTACTTCAAAAAGGAGATACAATCCTTGTGCTCGAAAACCCTGATCTGATACACAACATTGAAGAACAACGTGATGATTTGGAGAAGCAATTGATTTCTTTTCGTGAGAAAGAAATTGAAATGGAACAAAAGAGCCTGACCCTCCAGCAACAAACTTTGCAAACAAACTATGAGCTGACGCGTCTTCAAAAAAGTTTCAATCTTGATAAAGAAGAATATAAAATGGGGATAAAAAGTAAAGCTCAACTGGAAGTTGCCGAAGATGAGTATAATTATAATGTAAAGAAAGCAAAGTTACAACGCGAGAGTTTGCGTCAGGATTCTGTTGTTGCCATTATCCGCAAAGACCTGATTCATAATGATCGGGAACGTGAACGTAAAAAGTATGAACGCGCTTGCGAACGACTGGATAATTTAGTTATTAAGGCTCCCGTAGCCGGACAACTCAGCTTCGTGAAAGTAACTCCGGGGCAGCAAGTATCATCCAATCAAGGTATTGCTGAAATTAAGGTATTAGACCAATATAAAATACACACTTCACTCAGTGAATACTACATAGACCGTATCACTACAGGGCTTCCCGCCACAATTAATTATCAGGGGCGTAAATATCCACTCCGTATTACAAAGGTAGTGCCTGAAGTAAAGGATCGCACTTTCGATGTCGACTTAGTATTTACCGGAGAGATGCCCGACAATGTACGTGTAGGAAAGAGCTTTCGTGTACAGATAGAGTTGGGACAACCCGAACAGGCCATCGTTATCCCACGCGGTAATTTCTATCAGGCTACCGGTGGTCAATGGATTTACAAACTAAACGCATCCAAAACGAAAGCAATTCGTGTCCCTCTCAGTATCGGACGCCAGAATCCCCAGCAATACGAGATTACAGACGGTTTACAGCCGGGAGATTGGGTTATTACGACGGGATATGATAACTTTGGCGAAGCGGAAGAACTGATATTAAAATAAGGAACAAATACAGCATTATCAGAGAATAGCAAAATAACAGAAAGAGATTAATATAATAAAGACTGAAATATGAAAACACTCAAATACGCCTGGCGCTTCCTGATACGCTCCAAGTCATATACGATCATTAATGTCATTGGTCTGGCACTCAGCCTGGCATGTACCATCATATTAGTACGCTACATTCATCGTGAGTTGCAAGTGAACACGCACTGCACCCATGCTGAAAGGACTTTTATCCCGCTACGGGAAATTGATGGCAATGTATTCCCTGGCAGTGTGAATAAAGACAGTGGTGCAGATACGGTTTACTACGCTCCCGAAGCCATAGAAAAGAGAAGTTACTTCATCACACTGGACAATGACAATGTAACCATCGATGAGAAACCTTATACCGTCCAAGCATTGGTAGCAGACACAGCATTCTTGCACTTCTTTCACTACCCATTGAAAGGTAAATACATAGAAGCGCCTGAAGAAGTACTCATTACCCGTCAGTTTGCCAAACGTGTGTTCGGAGATAAGAATCCTATAGGACAAACGATGAGATACTCCGGAGGCAAGCTGTTGACGATCTGTGGTATACTGGAAGAACCGGCATGCAAATCTTCGCTAACATTTGATGTACTGATAAATCTGGATCTGAAAACCAGAAGAGAATGGGGCAGAATGTATATAGAAATCCTGCGTTTTATGCCCGGAGTAGATGTAGATGCCATTAATGCTATCAGCCATGTGAAGCGACAAACAGAATGGGGATATATGGTGAGTTACGACTTTATTCCTGTCAGCCAACTCTACTGGAATAAGGGATTGGCTGCCATGGCCGATCAACCGAATATGTGGCATTACAGCAGTCGTTCGCACATTCTGGTACTTATGGGAGTATGCCTGTTATTATTGCTGGCAGGCATACTAAACTTCGTCAACATCTATCTGGTTTTTATGCTGAAACGTTCCAAGGAGTATGGTATCAAGAAAGTATTCGGCATCCGTGGACGTGCACTCTTCCTTCAGTTATGGACCGAAAATATGTTAATGATCGTCATCTCGTTGCTGCTGGCCTGGTTCTTTATCGAAATATTTTCGGGATATGCCAGCAGGTTGCTGGGCAGCGATGTACCTTATACGGCTTTCGACTGGCAACTGTCGCTCGGTGTGCTGGTGCTTTTGCCACTACTCACTACTGTATATCCTTTTATCAAATACAATTATCTGCCACCCATCGTGTCCATACGTTCCATCGGAAGTTCACGGCATTCTGTCGCTACACGTACGGTTTTCCTGTTTATCCAGTATAGCATCACTCTTTTGCTGATAGTCCTCTCTCTGTACTTCAGCAGCCACCTCCGTTTCCTGCAAAACACCCCTCCGGGATTCAAGACGGAAGGTATACTTTATGCTAATCTGATTCCTACCCCCAAGAGCTGGGGAGGTGAAAGTGAAGCCGAAAGAAAACAGCGCTGGCAGAATACGACTACCATCCGGCAAAAGCTGGATGAATGTCCTTTCATAGAACGGTGGTTCTGTGGCGATCCCTCGCAAAGTGGCATCCTCAGTAGCGGAGGCAGTACGACACTTATTAATGATAAAGACGTGAAGCTAAATATGATGGTGATGTATATACCGGCGGATTTCTTCAAGCTGTATGAACTGCAAGCAGTACAAGGTACATTGCCGGGGAAAGTGGAGGCAAAGGATTATTCAGAGAATGTAGTTGTTATGAATGAGGCAGCTTTGAAAGCATTCGGTTATACGAAGCAGGAAGAAGCATTCGTAAGAGGAGAACAGGCACTCTGGATAACTTCCTCAATGGACGGAAAAATAGTAGAAGGTGGCCTGTCTTTGATGCCTGTAGGAACTGTCATCAAAGATTACTATACCGGCCATCTTACAGCCGGAAAGAAACCCGTGGTATACATCGTGACACCCGGTTACGGTGGAGCACAATTCCAAATAGCCTGTAAGGCCGGTAAGGAAAAGGAACTTATCAAATATTTGCAAGACACAAGAGAGGAGATTTTTCATGCAGAAGAGTTCGACTATCACTGGCTGAAAGAAGATGTTCAGGCTCTGTATGACGACGACCGCCGTGTAGCAACCGTGTTTACATTGTTTGCCACCATCTCTATTTTTGTCTCGGCATTGGGATTATTCGGACTTTCCTTATTCGACATCCGCCAACGCTACCGCGAGATAGCCATCCGCAAAGTGAATGGGGCACAATTGAAAAACCTGTATTCCGTTCTATTCCGCAAGTATATATGGGTGATAGCCGGTGCAGCATTGCTGACCATACCTTTATCTTATTATCTGATATACATCTATACACGGGATTTTATAGTGAAAGCTCCTGTCAGTATATTCATCTACCTGATCGCTATATTAGTGGTGGCAGGCATTTCGTTGGGAACATTGTTCTGGCAGGTGAATAAAGCAACCCGCATCAATCCGGCAACAATCATGAAAGCAGAATAAAGAGGTTAGTTATGATATACCATTATTTTAAAATAACATATCGAAATCTGTTGAAGTACAGAACGCAAAGTATCATCAGTATCACCGGACTGGCAATCGGTCTGGCATGTTTTGCACTGTCTACATTCTGGGTACAATATGAAATGACTTATGATGATTTCCATAAGGATGCAGAACACATTTATTTGGTACGAATGGACGATTGCCACTTTGGAGGGCACTACTCTGACTTTGTGCCCTACGCGTTGGGGAATCATTTAAAAACAACTTACACTGAAATAGAAGATTTCTGTGCATCAGGTCAGAATACTCTATTCATTAAAAATGGGAAACAGATTACGGAATATCCGATGTTAATGCCTGATACAACTTTCATCCGCATGATGGATATAAAAGTTCTGGAGGGTGACAACCAATTCTTTTTATCCACCTCACCGGAAAAGGGTGGGATAGCCATTACAGAAAAAGCTGCCCAAGACTTGTTCGGTACTACCAAAGTGATTGGAGAGACCATAACAGACAATAACCATCGGCATGAGTATCGCATAAGCGCCATTGTCAGCGATTGGGGAGAGCATTCTAACTTTAAATATGCTTTTATGGGGCGTACCAATAATGATACTTCATGGGATAACGCCAATAACAGGATGCTGATAAAAATAAAGCCCGGAACAAATGTGGATGTACTTTTAGAAAAAATGAATCAGCACTTTCCGGATGAACTCAAAAAGAACAGCTATGGTGTAACCGGATATACACGTTTCTATCTGGAGTCCATTACCTCACTGCGTTATGCGGATGAATTTATTCGTGGAGACGAACAAATAGTACGGTTCCGTTACATTGTTTATTTCTCCATCACAGGAGTGCTTATCATTCTGTGCGCATTAATCAACTATTTAACGATTTATATCGACTGTTTTCGCTCGCGTAAACAGGAAATGGCACTACGCAAAGTGAATGGAGCATCCGAACGTTCGTTATTGGCATTACTTAGTACGGACTTTCTATTTACTATTCTATTGGCTTCACTCTTAGGGATGTTCTTCGTGGAATTACTAAAACCCTGGTTCTTGCAATATTCCATGATTGTCGATACAGATATATCCATTTATGGGAATTGCATATTATACGTCGCAGGTATGTCAGTATTGGCTTTTATAGTGGCGCTATGTTCTGTTTACCTATTCCGCCGTCACTCATTGCAGAATACACTTCATAGTACTCAAATGAGTATAATGGGACATATATGCCGTAAGGGAAGCATTGTAATACAGCTTGTTGTCTGCCTTGTATTTATACTTTGTACTGTCATTATGCAAATGCAACTTTATCATTTGCGTAATGTAGATATGGGAATAGATTATCAGAACCGTGCTTCCCTGGGCATCTGGATGAATGTGGACATGAATGTATGGGCAGAGAAGGTAAAAGCGTTACCCATGGTAACTGAAGTTGTACGGCCTGTTTACTGGCCGCTCATCAGTATGGGTTCTTATTCATCTGTTGAGGTAGATGCCTGGGACGGATTGAATGGGATAACTGAAAATCCAATCGGCATAGATGAGATTCTGGCAGGAGAGGAGTTCTTCAAATTCTATAACATGCAACTGGTAGCGGGAGAATGGATATCGGATAAGTCGAATGTCCGTGAAGTCAATATCATGGAAACAACAGCCCGCACTATGGGATGGACACCTGAAGAAGCTATCGGCAAACACATCTTTTACTGCAATAAAGAAGTGGAACCTATGACTGTGATCGGAGTCATAAAAGACTGTGCGTACAGGTCGCCTTCCAAGGACCTGCCTCATACTGTATTTGTCAATACCAATAAATCACAGTGGATGTGGCCGCGTTGCTTTGTCCTCTTCAAGTATAAACCGGGAACCTGGGAAGAATGTCGTCGTCGCATCGAGGAAATGCAACAAGATGAACTTCCTGACCGCAAATTATTTCTGGACAGCGAGGAAGAACGATATAATAAGTATCTGCAATCAGAAGATGCATTATCCAGTCTATTGGGATTCTCCGCAATTGTTTGTATCCTGATATCTATATTCGGCATATATTCATTGGTATCATTGACATGCGAACAACGCCGGAAAGAAATAGCTATCCGCAAAGTAAATGGAGCTACCATCAGCAATATCCTAAGCATCTTCTTTAAAGAATACGCAATGTTATTGATCGTATCTTCACTGATAGCTTTCCCTGCCGGTTATACTATTATGAAGCATTGGATAGAGACGTACAATCGTCAGATAAGTATAGGAGCATTACCGTTCATCCTCATTTTTGCAGGAATAGCAATAGTTATCACCATAAGTATCAGCTGGCGCGTATGGCAGGCAGCACGGCAGAATCCGGCGGAAGTGATTAAAGAATAAAAACGATTTGTATCCTTTGGGAGTATAATTATAAGAAGCAATGTCGTGATGCAGAACTAGCAATCTCGTAATGTGGAATATTGCTAGTTTTGCATCACGACATTGCTTCTTATGTTCCGTTTAAGGCAGGGTTTGACTATGCTTGGACTTACCATATTATTTCTCACGTGCTTTTATTGAATAAATATAACAAATCCAAGACTAATAAAAGCCTTGTTTGGGTTCAAAATAGGGTCAGGGTCACTTATAGCCCCATTTGTAGGTGATTTTTAATTCCACTAGTCAATATTGCATTGATATACAGATAGTTGATTTTAGACAGTTTTTACAAAAAACAAATTCCCGTAGATTCGAAATATTGTAATGCGAACGATTCTTTATGAGTAAATGTTTGATACAAAAAACAGAAAAGTGAAGCAAAAGTAATAAAGAGTGGATTATAAAATCTGATTCCTTGGTAATTTGGCGCCATATCAGTACTTTTATTTTACACCCACTTAAAATATTCTATTCATTTGAGCAGAATTTGGGGGTATAAGTGACCCTGACCCTATTTTGAACCCTTAGCACCACATATTTCTTTCTATTTTTAGACCATAAAACACTGATATACAATAGTTAACCTATCATCAAGGAGTGTATTCATGAGTACATCTAATGCATGTTTTTTTAGAGAAAAGTAGAAGCATCTTCCCGATTATAAAAAGAGAAAAAACGCTACATCTGTTCACAGCCAGATTATTACTTCATCAAAAGTTAAGAAGTTATAGTCAGAGCCTATAACTATCCTTTGTGATTTTAAATGTACCATTTGTGCGAATATGCACTATTTTTGTGCAGTATAGCACACTAAAGCAATATTACTAAAACAAATATTTACCTGAAAAACAATCTGTTATAACTTTGGCACGAGATTTGAATCTTACTCTAAAAAAGAAATACACTTTGATATATAATCTTGTGGATGACATCAAAAGTAAAATAATGCGTGAACTAATATATAGCTATGATACAGCACTTTTTCAAGATAGCATTTCGTAATATACTGAAATACAGAATACAAAGCATTATCAGTATTATAGGTCTGGCAGTAGGATTTACTTGTTTCGCCCTTGCAAATCTATGGATACATTATGATACTACGTATGATGCTTACCACGAAGGAGCCGACCGGATGTACATCCTCTGCAAAGAAAATATATTTGGAACAAGCGGGTATTCCACTCATATGCCATATCCGGCATCAACAGTGCTGAAAAACGATTTTCCTGAAGTGGAAGCCGCATGCGCATATACCAGATGGGCAAAAGCAACGGACATAAAAGTAGACGGTCAACCCGCAGTAGAAGTTCATGAGATGCAGGCTGACTCTTGTTTCATGAACATGTTCGGAATTTCCATTCTATCCGGTAACATGGACTTTATGTATTCAGATGACAAGATAGCTTTAACAGAAGACGTCGCAATGCGTTTATTTGGCACCACGGATGTACTGGGCAAAGAAGTAAAAAACTACAATGATGACCCTAAAACTGTTTGTGCTATTCTTTCAGACCTTCATCACAGCAATCTTTCATTTGGCTCTTGGGGCCAGGGCAAGTACTTCCGCAGCTGGCAGAATGAATGGGGGAATGGAAGTTTTGAGATAATTATTAAGTTGCACGAAGGAACTGATGTTGCAGCTTTCCAGAAAAAATTAGCTGTACATGAAGCTAAAGCTGATCCGCGAGATCCTCATCGGGTATTTGAAAACGTCCGATTGATACCACTCACCCAATATCATTATTCACCGATTAATCAAACTAAATCCATCAAGCTATATTATCTGATACTATTTCCCGTAGCTGGCGGATTAGTCATTCTTTGCTCATTATTCAATTATCTTTCTTTATTTATTACCCGTATGCAGATGCGTAGCCGTGAGATAGAATTACGCAAAGTATGTGGATCCTCCATTGGAGGGATGTTTATTCTGTTTATTGTAGAATACCTATACATCATATTCTCATCAGGAATATTGGGCATGGCTTTGATTGAAATCGTCTTACCTGCTTTTAAAGAGATATCAGGAGTATCCGGAAACATTTATGGAGAATCACTTCTTTATTTTATTGGGATTCTTTTGTTATCATTGCTTCT
>ENA-UOOD01003254-UOOD01003254.1-human-gut-metagenome-genome-assembly--contig:-CS67-NODE-3254-length-13704-cov-4.052751_pt1 | contig 13704 bp, 10 predicted proteins | sample MGYA00242464_ERZ724011 | MGnify/ENA metagenome assembly ERZ724011 | reverse complement strand
AAAAAGCCGTGCAGGACTACGGCGGCTACCCCCTGGAGCAGATAGAGACCATACACAGGGTACACGACCTGCTTACCGAAGATCTTTCCAGCAGGATAACCATCGAGGAGCTTTCCAGGCGGTTCCTCATGAACCCATCTACCATGAAGGAGCTTTTCAGGGCGGTATACGGAAGCTCAATAGCCGCCCACATAAAGGAACACCGTATGGAAAGGGCGGCGGAATTATTAAAGGATACCGACCAAAGCATGGCGGAAATAGCCAATGGGGTGGGCTACGGGAGCCAGAGCAAATTCACTGCCCAATTCAAAAAGGCATACGGCCTGCCGCCGACGGAATACAGAAGGCTCATAAGAAAATAAAAAAGAAGCGGCGTTGAGCCGCTTCCTGCTTAAATCAATTACTTTCCGATATATTCGCAGCCCATGTACTTTATCAGCACATCGGGTACCTTCACGGTGCCGTCGGGCTGCTGGTAATTCTCCAGTATGGCGGCGACGGTGCGGCCTACGGCTACGCCGGAGCCGTTGAGGGTGTGCACAAGCTCCGGCTTGGCGCCCTTTTCCCGGCGGAAGCGTATCTGGGCGCGGCGCGCCTGGAAGTCCTCAAAGTTGGAGCAGGAGCTTATCTCCACATACCTGCCGTAGCTGGGCATCCATACCTCTATGTCGTAGGTCTTGGCGCTGGAGAAGCCCAGATCGCCTGTGGAGAGCACTACTACATGATAGGGCAGGCCCAGGCCCTGCAGCACCTTCTCGGCGTCCCGGGTCAGGGACTCCAGCTCGTTGTAGCTGTCCTCGGGCTTTGTGAACTTAACAAGCTCCACCTTGTTGAACTGATGCTGGCGGATAAGCCCCCGGGTATCCCGGCCTGCGGAGCCGGCTTCGCTGCGGAAGCAGGCGCTGTATGCGCAATACTTGATGGGCAGCTTATCGCCGTCCACTATCTCCCCCCGCAGCATGTTGGTGACGGGAACCTCGGCGGTGGGGATAAGAAAGTAATCGGTATTGGCTACCTTGAAGGCGTCCTCCTCGAATTTGGGAAGCTGGCCGGTGCCGGTCATGGAGGCCCGGTTTACCATATAGGGAGGAAATATCTCGGTATAGCCGTTCTGCGTATGGGTATCCAGATAGTAGTTGATTATGGCGCGTTCCAGGCGGGAGCCCAGGCCCCTGTATACCGTGAAGCGGGCGCCGGTGATCTTGCCTGCGGTGGCGAAATCCAGTATGCCCAAGTCCTCACCTATGTCCCAATGCGCCTTGGGCTCGAAGTCGAACCTCGTGGGCTCTGACCAGCGGCGCACCTCCACATTGGCCTTGTCGTCCGCCCCTTCGGGCACGGACTCGTGAGGTATATTCGGCACGCTCATGAGCATGGACTGAAGCTCCTCGTCCATCTTTGCTATCTGGTCGTCCAGCTCCTTTACCCTTGCGCCCAGCTCCTTCATTTCCGCCATCAGGGCGGTGGTGTCTTCGCCCGCCTTCTTCATGGCGGGGACTTTGGCGGAGCCCTCGTTGTGCTTTGCCTTGAGCTGCTCCACCTCCTGCATCACCTCGCGGCGCTTTGCGTCAAGCTCCAAAAGGGCGGTGACGTCCGCGCCCTTATTGCGGCGCTTGCGCATGGCTTCCACCAGCGCCTCGGGATTCTGACGAATGCGTTTTATATCCAGCATTTTTCTTTCCTCCTAAATGCTAATTTCGCAAAAGTGGCTAAAGGCCACCTTTGCGAGTTTTTTTCGGTTTTTGCCTCTCGCTGCGCTCGGCCTTACATACGCTCCGGCGCCTGAAGGCCCACGAGGTAAAGGCCCTTCTTTATGGTGATTCTCGCGGCGTCCGTAAGGGCCAATCGGGCGGCGGATACGCCCGCATCCTCCGTGATTATCTGGTTGCAGAAATAGAATTTGTTGAAGGCCGTGCAGACCTCCATCGTGGCGCGGGAGACGATATAAGGCTCGTTCTTTTCCGCCGCCGCCAGCACCGCCGCCGGGAAGGCCGCTATGGCCTTGGCGAGAGATGCCGTGGCGTCGTCGGCGAAGCAGGAGGCGTCCATGGCGTTGACGTCATAGCTCCCCGCCTTGCGCAGCACCGAGCAGCAGCGGGCGTGGGTGTACTGGGCGTATGGCCCCGTCTCCCCGTCAAAGTTCAGCACCTTTTTCCATGAGAAGGTCACGTCCTTTATGCGGCTGTTGTACAGCATGCTCCATACCACCGCGCCAACGCCTACGGCCGCTGCTACCTCGTCCTTATCGGGAAGGTCGGGGCTCTTTTCTTCTATTATTTTGCCGGTCTTTTCCACCGCCGCATCCAGCACGTCCTCAAGGTATACCACGTTGCCGTGGCGGGTGGAGAGGGTCCCCTCCTCCATGGATACCATGCCGAAGTTCACATGCTCGCAGTCCTTTACCCAATCATTGCCCTTGAAAAACTGCTTAAAGTGCAGGTTCTGCTGGTAGGCCACGACGTACAGCGACTTTACAAAGTCGTAGGTTTTTTTGCGGTATATGGCCGCCGCAAGGTCACGGGTGGCGTAAAGGGTTGCCCCGTCGGAGCGGAGTATTATGCAGGGGGGCATATCGTATGCGGAAAGGTCAACCAATGTCGCGCCCTTGTCCACCGTGAGCAGTCCCTTCTGGCGCAGCTCGTCTATGACTGCGCCCATCTTGTCCTCATAGAAGCTCTCGCCCGCATAGCTGTCGAAGCGTACCCCCAGCCGGTCGTATACCTTGCCGACCTCCTTGAGGGTAAGGTCCTTGAACTGCTGCCAGAGGGTGACGGCTTCATTGTCGCCGCTTTCGATCTTTTTGAACCAGGCCCGGGCCTCGTCGTTCATCTCAGGGTGGGCCTCCGCCTCCTCGTGGAAGCGGACATAGAGCTTTACAAGCTCACGCACGGTGCATTGGGGCACCGGCTTGTCCCCCCACTTTTTATAGGCCACTATCATCTTGCCGAACTGGGTGCCCCAGTCCCCCAGGTGGTTTATGCCTATGGCGTTGTAGCCCAGCGCCTTGTATATCCTGTAAAGGGAGTTGCCTATTGCGGTGCTGGGCAGATGGCCTATATGGAAGGGCTTGGCGATGTTTATGGAGGAATACTCCACGCAGACGTTCCTGCCGCCGCCAAGGTCGTCGTTGCCGTAGCTGTCGCCCTGAGCAAGCACCTTGTTGAGCGTATCCCGCACGAAGGCGGTCTTATCCGCGAAGAAGTTGAGGTAGCCCCCCTTGGCCTCCATGGAGGCTATGCCGTCTATGTGGCCTATGCTCCCTGCAAGCTCTGCGGCTATGGCGGGAGGGGCCTTGCGCATGGATTTTGCCAGGCGGAAGCATGGGAAGGCGTAGTCGCCCATGGCGGGGTCGGGAGGAGTTTCCAGCCAGTCCTTGAGCTGATCCGCTTCCAGTCCGGTCTGTGCCGCTATTGCGGCGGCAATGCGCAGCTTGTTTTCCATATTATGTAAATTCTCCTGTGATTTTCTTTTTTAGCTATTCTTCTATTCGCGTTATGTCGGCGCCAAGCGCACGGAGCTTATGCTCCAGGAACTCGTAGCCCCGGTCGATAAAGTGTATCTGGCTTATGGTGCTCTCGCCCTCGGCGGCAAGGGCGGCTATGACCAGGGCGGCGCCCGCCCTGAGGTCGCTTGCGCAAAGGGGCGCGCCGTAGAGCTTTTCCACTCCCTCCACCGTGGCCGTGCGGGAGCTTATTGAAATGCTGGCTCCCATCTTGGCAAGCTCCGGCACGTGGTTGAAGCGGTTCTCGAATATGTTTTCCATTATGAAGCTGTTGCCCTCCGCCGTGGCCAGAAGCGCCATCATGGGCTGCTGAAGGTCTGTGGGGAAGCCGGGATAGGGCAGCGTCTTTATGTTGACGGCCCGGGGCCGCTTGTCTGCGGATACGCGTATGAAGAAGTCCCGCCCGTCGTCCCCCTCCGTGACGGTCACGCCGCACTCCATGAGCTTGGCGGATATGGCCTCAAGGTGGGTGGGGATGACGTTGTTGATTATCACGTCGCCCCGGGTGGCGGCGGCGGCTATCATAAATGTACCCGCCTCTATCTGGTCGGGTATTACGGCGTAGGTGCAGCCATGGAGCCTGCGCCCGCCCTGTATGCGGATAACGTCGGTGCCCGCGCCCTTTACGTTCGCTCCCATCATGTTGAGGAAGTTGGCCACGTCCACCACATGGGGCTCCTTCGCGGCGTTGGCGATTATGGTCTGCCCCTCGGCGGCCACCGCCGCCAGCATTATGTTTATGGTGGCGCCCACGCTCACCACGTCCAGATATATCTCCGCGCCCCTGAGCCTATCCGCCCTTGCCTTTACGGAGCCGCCCTGTATCACTATATCCGCGCCCAGCGCCCGCATTCCCTTAATATGCTGGTCTATGGGCCGCTGGCCTATGGCGCAGCCGCCGGGAAGGGCTATCTCCGCCTTCTTATACCGGCCCAGCAGCGCCCCTAAAAGATAGTATGAGGCGCGCATGGAGCTGACCATTTCCCCCGTTACGCTGAAGGTGCTTATGCCGGAGGGGTCTATGCGCATACTGCCGTCCGGCGTGCGGGAAATATCCGCGCCCATGCTGGTGAGTATCTCCTCCACTATGCGCACATCCTCTATCTCGGGCAGGTTTTCCAAGAGGCAGCTTTCGCCTGAGAGTATGACGGCGGGTATTATGGCAAGGGCGGCGTTTTTCGCCCCGCTTATAGTCACCGCGCCCTCAAGGCGTTTTCCGCCGTTTATTCTGTAATACGCCATTTATGCTCCCGAAAAAAATAATTCTTTATCCAACGAGGAGATAATCACTCTCTAACCTGATAATTATACTATGCCTGCGGTGTTTTTGGCAAGACAAACAGGACGGCAAAAAGGAGCGGCGCAGCCGCTCCCGCCGGGAGTTACTTTTCTAAGTAATATCTTGGATTGTAGGCTATGCCGTCAATCCTCAGCTCAAAGTGAAGATGTGCTTCGGTACAGCTGCCTGAGTCGCCGGCCTTGCCTATGATCTGGCCCTTGGCTACCTTATCGCCGGGAGCCACGGAGAACTGGCTCAGGTGGGCGTAGCGAGTGACGAACCCTTCGCCGTGGTCTATCTCTATGATGTTGCCGTAGCCGCCCCGATTTATGGCGCAGACCACGGTGCCTCCCTCGCTGGACAGCACCGGGTCTCCGGCCTTGGCCTCGTAGTCCAGGCCAAGATGAAGTATGCCGTCGCGCTGTCCGTAGTTTGAAATTATCTCTCCCTCCGCTACGGGGGAAGCAAAGCTGAGCGCCTCGGGCTTTCTGCCCTCTTTGCCCTCGTGCCTGCCCGGCTCGCCGCCGCTCTTTTTATCGGTGCCCTGAAGTATTACCGTATCCTGGGGTTCCGCCGTAACTGTTTCGCTCTTGCTGCGGCTGGAGCTCTTTTCGCCGTTTATGTATACCGTATGGTTCACGGTGGTTCTGCTGCCCGCCCTGCCTAAGGTGAGGGTAATGCCGGTGCCGGCCACCAGTGTGGGGTCTTTCTCCACCTTTGAGTCGAAGGGCAGCTCCTTCGTTTCGCTGCTCGTCACAGTGGTAATGACCTTCAGAGGACTGCTTGAGGAGGTGAACTTTTCGTATACCTGGTCGTAGCTGGAAATGTCTTCGGGCTTTGCATCGGGCTGGGGCTGCATCTCTACCCCACTGTAAAGCTCGGTGGTACGGTCGCCGGATTCCGTCACCTTGCCGTCGAAGTAGCTCCTGACTTCCTCCTGCAGCGTTTCGGGGGCTTCGGTGCTGGCCAGCACCGCCCTTGTCCTGCCGTCTATGACTATGGCGCAGGGCGTATACTGTTCCGGCGCCATGGCCTGCTCTGTGTCGGGGCTGTTCTCGGCCGTTGCCTCTTCAGCGTCGCTTACTCCGTAAGCTTTAGGCTGGGCAAGCTGTTCCCCCACATTGCTTTCGGACAGTATGGAGGTGCCGTTGTAGCATTCCGGCGGCAGAAGCGAGGAACCCTTGGCGATGCCAAAGGCCAGGGCTGTTACCGGCAGCGCAATCAGCAGCAGCGGGAGCAGCCTGTCCCACTTCTTTTTTGGATTCTCGGTTATCTCGTACAGCCTGCCCGTTTCCTCATCCCATATGTACTTGCCGAAAAAGCCGTCGTCCCCACCGCCGGCGTGCTCCGCCGCCTCTTCAACCGCCTGATCTATCATTTCGGCTTCCACGGGTATTTCCGACTCGTTATTTTCTTCAGTTAAGATGTCTTTTTCTTCTTCCATGGCGGTATTATACCCTATTTCGCCATATACCGCAATCAGGGCAGGGGCACGGTAGCCTCGGTTTTGCCCTTGGGGTATTCGCAGGAATCGTAATAGGGGGAGTAGGTGTAGATGTATATATCGCTGTCCCTGAAGTCCAGTATGCGCATGTACCCGCCTCCGCCGGCCTTGCTGCCCTGGAAGTTGGAGAGAATGGCGTATACCGTCCTGTCCGGATCGCCGTCGCCGTCGTCGTCAAGCTGCACGTTTTTGTAGGAGATATCCCGGCAGTGGCCGCACAGCACCAGAAAAACGTTGGGGTTGGCCTTTACTATCTTTTCGAATATGGCCTTTCCCTGAGTAGTATAGGAAGCGCTCTTTTTAAGGTAGCTGTGGGTGATTATTATGGCGTCCCTGCTGCTGTATTGCCGCAATACTCCGTTTATCCAGTTTACCTCGTCTTCACTGGGTCCCTTGTTGGAGAAGGCTATGCCCATGAATATGTAGACCCGGCCGTTTGCTGAAAACAGCTCGTAGCGGCTGCCGGTATCGCCGTATTCCTGAGACATGGAGGCAGGGCGGAGGCTGAGCACGTATTTCAGGAAGTTGGCGTAGTTCATCCTATAGCCTATATCGTGGTTGCCGCATGCCGCAAGGAAGGGAATGGAGGCGCTGCTGAGTATGTCCATGGATTCCCTGGCCTGCCGCCACTGGTCCTCGGAGCTCCAGCTGCCTACCACGTCGCCGGTATGGAAAACAAAGCGTATATCCAGAGCCGCCCTGTTGTCGGCTATCCACTGGGTCATGCCGTCGAAGATGGGCTTGTAGGCATTATGATAGTTCTGAGTATCGCTGAGCCATGCTATGGTGAAGGCCTGTGCTTCTGAGAACAAAAGCGCAATGCACAGCACAAATGGGGCCAGTAAGCGTCTTACCCTAAACATCAAAAAAGTCACTCCTTAGTATATAAGCGTAATGCAATAAGCTTTATTTGAGCCTGAGCCGGAGGTCGTCTCCCTCCAGCCGCAGCACCATGGTCTCCCGGGGCGCTACGAGGCGGGAAAAGAATCTGTCTCCGTAGCTTGCGAGAATGTCGTCAAGGCTCCTGTTGGTGGCCCAAAGGGTGGCCTTCCTGGCACTCTGCCGCTCGTTGAGGATGGAGAACAGCGTCTCTCGGGTGACGGAGTTTATCATGGGCTCTGTGCCCAGGTCGTCTATTATCATGAGATCAGGGCCGAGGATGTCCGGACTTTCGCCCCTGCCCCGTATGCTCTCCATAAAGGCGTTGATGAGGTTGTAGGCGGAGGCCTTGTATACGTCGTAGCCCCTGGAGGATACCTCCAAAGCTATGGCGTTTAGCAGGTAGCTCTTGCCTAGGCCTGTGCCGCCCATGAGCAGTATGCCCATAGGGTCGCACTTTGGGAAGGCCATTGCGTACCCCTCGCACAGCTCCTTTGCCTTGAGGGCAATGCGCTTCTGGCGGTCGCACGGGTATATGTCGGAGCGAAACATTGCGAAACTCTGTTGCGTATCTATACCCGATGTGGCGTACATTTCTTCCAGAATGCGGGCTTTCATGCAGGGACAGAGCTTTTTCACCGTATCCCCCACATAACCGGTATCGTTACAGGCTTTACAGCGATAGTGTGGCAGCATATGGTCTGGCGGCAAACCGGCCGAAAGAAGCAAATTAAGCTCTTCTTTGTCCAGCTGCTCAACTTTATTGCGCAGCTCAGACGAGTCCTCGTTCCGCATTATCATAAGGCCTGTGTCGAAGGCCAGACGGCGGCGCTGGTCGGCTATTTCCCTGAGCCTCGGTATGGCCGTACATGCGGCCTCCCGGCGCTCCCTGGCCTCCCGCTCCGCCCTTTCGCGGCTCATTCTGTATTCGTATATCAGCTCCGGCGTAGGCTTCATTTTTTGTCCTCCTCGTCCTCCAAGAGGGTTATTCCGATGCTCTTTAGATCCTCGTCGGAGTATTTGCGCTGGCCGTAGTTCATAAAGTAAGAGGATTGCTGCTTTTTGCCGCCCTCTGCGGCGGGCTGCTTTTCCAGCTCCTCTATGGCCTTCCTGGCCTGCTGCAGAGTGGTAACGCCCTTTTCGTGCAGCTGCTCTATGAGCCGGCGGGTCCTGTCGAAGGGGTGGCTGTAGCCTGCTGAGCGTTCAGCTGCCAGCAGCACCGCCTCCGGCTGCATGTGCCAGGATACCGTCCATGTGCTTACCGCTTCCTTTTCCCTGCGCCCCGGCGCGCCCTTTAGCCCGGCGCGGGAATAAATCTCCCGGGCAAGCTCCTCGGTGAGGGCGGCGGACTTAATGGCCTCCTGCACCCCTCCCTCCATGCGCATGCCCTCCAGTATGGCGTTCAGGTATGCGAAGGTGGGCTTATCTGAAGAGGTCATGGCGGGGCAGGCGGAAAGTATCTCGTCCAGCGTCATGCCCCATTCCTCGGTCCATTTCTTATACAGGGCAAGCTCGTCCTCAGTGGCCATGCGTCCCTTGCGCCAGCGGGCAAGTATGGCCTTTGCGCCGCCCTGAAGCTCGGTGTCCAGCTTTATGCGCTGCTCCGCGTCTGCGGCGGTAAGCACCCCTTCTTTGGCCCATTCCCGGGCCATCCTGTCCATGAACTGTATCTTGACGGAGGGCCCCTTCAGCTCCATGCAGCGGCGTACAAGCATTACTGCCGCCGCCTCCTCCAGGCCGAATACCTCTATCCAATCGTATATCTTTGAAAGCTCGCCGGGGGTGAGCACCCGCGCACCGCATACCTGACGAAGCGCCGAAACGAGCGGGGCGTACTTGCGGGTGCCGCCGGTGACGGGCCCTGCCTGAACGGATAAATATTCAACGCTTAACGGCTCCTGCTCCATTATGCGCAGCAGGCCCATGTCCTGCCAGTATAAGAAGGCCTCCACCGCCTTGGCGCTGTCGATGCCGAGGGACGCGCAGAGGTCGGCGTTTTCCAGCCTCCGGCAGCCGCACTGCATAAGGCCGAAAAGGTATACCTTGCAGTATAGCTCGGGTGCCTTGGGCATGTACTCCAGTATGAAGATGTTCTGCACAGAGGTACAGCCCATCAGGGCCGCACCCTGCTCAAAGCCGCAGCGTATCATTTATGGCGCCTTTCATGAGTGTATTTTATAAAATCAGTATTTATACAGCATTTCTGCCGGTTAATTCATCTGTATGTGCGTATATGGTATGTTGCATTACTTTGCTCTTATCTTGCAGGTGAAATCATTGGTGGTCATCTTATACAGGCATACGGCATCCGCCATACTGGCGGTGAAGGGCGCCTCTATGCCCGCCTGATGCTTCATTATCCTGTTCAGGGCGTATATTTTTTCTTCCGTATACTCTATGAACTCCACATTGCCGGTACCTATGACGCTGGCGAAGGTGTAGCCATAGGCGCAGGGGTTCGCGTCTTCAACAAGCTTGCCCCGGCCGTCCAGCTCGAGGCATACCGTGGGGTTCTTTTTTAGTATTTCCAGCTTGCGGCCCTCTTTGGCGCTGTGAAAGTAGAAGGTCAGCGCGCCGTCCGCGTACTCATAGCCGTAGTTCAGCGGCACTATGTAGGGGACGCCGCCGTCTATCATGGCGAGGCGGCAGACCTTGCATTCGGATACCAGGTCCAATATGGTGTGGATGTCGGTGATCTCTCTGTCCTTGCGGCGCATTGCCTGTTCCTCCGTATATTTTTATTATGCCGGCTTTTCGCTTAAATTCAAAACACAGGGAGCGAGCTGGCTCGCCCCCTGTGGAAAAAGCATCGTTTTACTTCTTTACGTCGTTATCGTTGAATGGGTCGCCGCACTGGGGGCAGAACTTGGGCGGGTTCTTGGGGTCATTGGGCTCCCAGCCGCACTTGTCGCACTTGTAAAGAGGTGCGGAGTCGGGCTTCTTGGCGCCGCACTCCATGCAGAACTTGCCCTTGTTCACCGCGCCGCAGTTGGTGCAGGTCCAGCCTTCAGCCTTGGGCTGGGGCTTGCCGCACTCCATGCAGAACTTGCCGGTGTTCACCGCGCCGCACTCGCACTTCCAACCGTTGGCTGCGGGCGCCGCAGGGGCCGGCTGCTGGGCTGGCTGCTGAACGGGCTGCTGATACTGCTGTTGCTGCTGACCCATCTGGAACAGGTTTCCTACGTTGCCGCCCATGCCCTGAGCCATGTTGATGCCGGCGAAGGCTGCGAATGCGCCTGCACCCTCGTTTTTGGCAGCATTCTGCATTGCCGCGCCCTGGGAGCTTGCCAGATATGCAGCCGCCATAGTGGGATCCCTGAGGGCTGCGCTCTGCTGCAATTCTTTGATGCGCTGCTCGTCCTCGTCGCTGGCCTTGATGGAGCTGATGCCAAGGGAAACCATCTCGATGCCGCGCAGGTCGCGCCACTTTGCGGAAAGCTCTTCGTTAAGGCACTGAGCCAGCTCTGTGGTGTGGCCGGGGAGGGAGCTATACTTTATGCCCATATCGCTGATGCGGGCGAAGGCGGGCTGCAGTGCGGTCATCATCTCGGAGCGCATCTGGGAGTCTATGCGGTCCCGGGTGTAGCTGTCGGTGACGTTGCTGCATACGTTCTTGTAGAACAGCATGGGGTTGGTTATCTTATAGGAATATTCGCCGAAGCACTTTACGGATACCTCAAGCTCCAGCCCCGCGCCTATGTTGTTATATACCACCCGGAAGGGGACGGGGTTGGCGGTGCCGTACTTGTTGCCGATTATCTCCTTGGTGTTGAAGTAATAGATACGCTGGTCCTTCGCCGGGTTAGCGCCGAAGGTGAAGCGCTTCTTCAATATCTCCCAGGTGGACTTGAGGTTGTCGCTAAGGTTGCCGTAGAATATGGAAGGCTCGGTGGAATTGTCCCACACGAATTCTCCCGCCTGCGCAGAGAACTCCACTATGGCGCCCTGCTCTACGATCATCATGCACTGGCCCTCGTTTACGGCGATAATGGAGCCGTTGGTGATGATGTTGTCCTCGCCCTTGGTGTTGGCGTTGCGGCTGCCCGTGCGCTTTACGCCCTTGGTCATCAGGACGTTCTCCGGCATGGAGTCGCAGTAGAAGTATTCGCGCCACTGATCGGCCAGTACGCCGCTCAGTGCGCCTATTCCTGCCTGTAAAAGACCCATGTTGTTATATATCTCCTTTCAGAATGTAGGGAAATGAAATGAGTATCCATATTTAAGGCTATTATATCACATGTCGCCGTTTTGCGCTATTAAGACTTTGTAAACCTGAGGTGGCCGCGAAAAAGACAACAGTCCGCAGGACACGAACATGGAAAAACATGATATAAGCTCTTTACAACGGCAAAATTTGATATATACTATTATTAGATGTCCTTTGAATACGGACACAGAGAAGGTCAATTCCCCGGCAAATCTTATTTTATAAAACAGGAGCGGCAAAAAAATGGAAATGATGGACGCATTGGTAAAAGCGGCACCGGAAAAAGGGCTTGTTCTGACTCAGGTACCAAAGCCTGTGCCCGGCATGGGCGAAGTGCTTATCAAGATCCACAAGACCGCTATATGCGGCACTGACGTACACATCTACAACTGGAACCAGTGGGCGCAGGAGACCATAAAGCCCCCTATGGTGATAGGCCACGAGTACGTGGGCGAGATAGCGGAGCTGGGCCCCGGCGTAACGGCCTACCACGTAGGCCAGATAGTATCCGGCGAAGGCCATATTGTATGCGGCCACTGCCGCAACTGCCGTGCCGGCAACGGTCAGTACTGCCGCCACACAAAGGGTGTGGGCGTGAACCGTGACGGCGCGTTTGCGGAATACCTCTGCATACCAGCAAGCAATGTGGTGCCAATACCCGATGGTATCCCGGAGGACGTGGTATCCTTCTTTGACGCGCTGGGCAATGCCACACATACCGCCCTCATGTTCGATGTGATAGGCGAGGACGTGCTCATCACCGGCGCAGGCCCCATAGGCATGATGGCCACCGCTATCTGCAGGCGCAACGGCGCACGCAGCGTAGTGGTCACCGACGTGAACGACTACCGGCTGGAGATGGCGAAGAAGATGGGCGCCACAGCCACGGTGAACGTAGCGCACGACAAGCTGGAGAGCATATTCGGGCCCCAGCACATGGTAGAGGGCTTTGACGTAGGCCTGGAGATGAGCGGCAACGTAGCGGCCCTGAACACCATGATAGACAACATGCGCAACGGCGGCAAGATCGCCCTTCTGGGCATACACCCCGGCAACATAGAGATAAACATAAACAAGGTCATCTGGAACAGCCTGACCCTTCAGGGCGTATACGGCCGCAAGATGTACGAGACCTGGTACAAGATGATAACCATGGTGGAGGGCGGCCTTGACATGACTCCCATGATCACCCACCGCTTCAACTATCGCGATTTCGACAAGGGCTTCGAGGCCATGAACAGCGGCAGGAGCGGCAAGGTAGTGCTTGACTGGACAAAGTAAGAGAATCCCGCAATAAAAAATAACATAGAAAGGAACAGCATATGAAATCCGCACTTAAGCATTACGGCGAGATGCTGGAGAGCATCAGGGAATCCGGCACCTATAAGAACGAACGCATAATCACTACCCCCCAGAAGGCGCGCATAGACACCACCGAGGCGAAGAACGTGCTGAACATGTGCGCGAACAACTACCTTGGCCTTTCCGACAGCAAGGAGCTTATCGAGGCCGCAAAGGCCAGCTATGACAAATGGGGCTTCGGCCTCTCCTCCGTGCGCTTTATCTGCGGCACTCAGGGGCTGCACAAGGAGCTGGAGCATAAGATAGCCAACTTCGTAAAGATGGACGACTGCATACTGTACTCCTCCTGCTTCGATGCAAACGGAGGCCTGTTCGAGACCCTGCTGGGCCCCGAGGACGCCGTGATATCCGACGAGCTGAACCACGCCTCCATAATAGACGGCGTGCGGCTCTGCAAGGCCAAGAGGTATCGCTATAAGAACAACAATATGGAAGACCTTCGCGCCCAGCTTCAGGACGCAAAGGATTCCGGCTGCAAGATAAAGCTCATCGCCACCGACGGCGTGTTCTCCATGGACGGCTACATAGCCAACCTCAAGGGCATATGCGACCTGGCCGACGAGTTTGACGCGCTGGTAATGGTGGACGACAGCCACGCAGTAGGCTTCATGGGCGAGCACGGCCGCGGCACCGCCGAGTATTGCGGAGTTGAAGGCCGGGTGGATATCATCACCGGTACCCTTGGCAAGGCTCTGGGCGGGGCCTCCGGCGGCTACACCGCCGCAAGGCAGGAGATAGTGGACCTGCTCCGCCAGCGCAGCCGTCCATACCTCTTTTCAAATACCGTTGCCCCCGCTATCTGCGCCGCGGCCTGCAAGACCATCGATATGCTGACCGAGAGCACCGCCCTCAGGGACAAGGTACACGAAAATGCCCGCTACTTCCGCGCCGAGATGGAAAAGTGCGGCTTCGACCTGCTGCCCGGCGAGCATCCCATAGTGCCCGTAATGCTCTATGACCCCAAGGTAGCC
>ENA-UOOD01003240-UOOD01003240.1-human-gut-metagenome-genome-assembly--contig:-CS67-NODE-3240-length-13742-cov-4.360123_pt1 | contig 13742 bp, 10 predicted proteins | sample MGYA00242464_ERZ724011 | MGnify/ENA metagenome assembly ERZ724011 | reverse complement strand
GGAGAATATTTTGCAAAGAAAATGCTGAATCTGGATCAGCCGCTGGATCAGTTTGTAAGTGAGCTTCAGAGTAAAATGCAGGAATTAAAGATCGGTGTGCTGCGTATCGAAAAGGTAGATGAGGAGAGCGGAAAGATCATTCTCAATGTGTCAGAGGATGCGGACTGTTCCGGACTTCCGATCCTTGGCGAGACGGTATGCAATTACGACGAAGGATTTATCGGCGGTATTTTAAGCATGTATTCTGGAAAGTTCTATACGGCAGTAGAGGTAGACTGCTGGGCAACCGGTGACCGCGTGTGCAGATTTCATGCAAATATAGAAGACGAAAAATAGGAGCATAGTCATGGAGGATAAAAACAGCGAATTATTGTTTGAATACCTCAGAAGCATCCTGTATGATAAAAAAATTCAGCCGCTTGATGTGGAACAACTCGATGAGCCTTTTCGGAAGCTTGGCAGGGGACTGCAGTATTTTGCAAAGACGTTTACAGAAACAAAACAGTACGCAGCAGCCCTTTCGAGAGGAAATCTGTCGGTGCAGCCGCCTCCGCGAGAGAATTTTTTGTGCGAAAATTTAAAAAATATCCATGCAAATCTAAATCATCTGACCTGGCAGGCAAAACAGGTGGCAAAGGGTGACTATTCTCAGACAGTATCTTATCTCGGGGAATTTTCAGAGGCATTCAATACGATGACGCAGCAGCTGAAGGAGCGGGAATTAAAACTGAAACAGGAAGCAGAGCGGGAAAAAATACATGCCGGGATGGTAGAAACTTACAATCAGCTTCTGGTAGAGATGATCGACCGCAGCGAAGAGGAGATTTTCGTGACCAGTGCCGACGGCAGGAGGATTCTGTACTGTAAAAAGAGGAATGACAGAAGTATTGACCGGAATGAAGTTTACCAGATGTGTATTCGGTTCGCACAGAAACACCGGTCGGAAGAGAGCAGAGATTCTTTTGAATGGATATGGGAAGCAGAGGATTCAAGACATCATTTTTATAGGATCATTACCGGATATATGCAGTGGCAGGGGGAACAGGCCTTTCTTTATATTATCCGGGATGTGACGAAAGAGAAGCTGCGGGAAGAACGTCTGAGGATGGAAGCGAACCGAGATGGGCTGACACAGATCGGAAACCGTCACTATTTCCTGGAGAAGGCAGGGGATATGCTGAAAGAAGAGAGCAGTCTGACCTTCTGTTACTGCGATCTGGATCATCTGAAATATATCAATGATCAATACGGACACACAGAAGGGGACTGGTATATCACGTTTTTTGTTGAGACGATCCAAAAACACATCCGAAAAGAAGATGTGTTTGCAAGGATTGGAGGAGATGAGTTCTGCGTGATTCTGTATAACTGTCCCTACGAGATGGCAGAGCGGAAAATAAGGAAAATACAGAAAGAATTTTCATCCGGGCAGACAAAGGAATATCCGAAGAGTTTCAGCTGCGGTATCGTAGAAGTAGAGGGTGGAAATGAGGAGCTGCAGGTCAGGGATATTATAAAACAGGCAGATCATGAAATGTACCTCCAGAAAAAAGAACATAAAAAAAAGTACCGGAAAGAACTGAGTGTGATCAGTATATCGGAGGACTAGGGAGCAGTTATGGACGATCTGAATTATAACGTTGCAGTTAATTTAAAGCGGATCCGCAGGGAAAAAGGGATGAGTCTTGAGGGAATGGCTGAACAGACCGGGGTGAGCAAAAGTATGCTGGCTCAGATCGAAAAAGGGATTGCAAACCCTTCTCTTGGTGTGATCGGAAAGATTATCGGCGGACTTCACATTGAATTTCAGGAGTTGATAGAGGATGTGTCTCCAGGGTCCAGACTGGTGCATATAAAAGAAATGGAGCCGACAAAGGAAGTAAGGGGCGAATATAAAATATGGAACTGTTTTCCTTATGAAAATAACTGTGTGGCAAAGATTTACCGGATTGATATGGAACCGGGGGCAGAATATACCGGCAGCAGTCAGGGGAAAAAGACAAGAGCATACATTTCTGTGCTGGAAGGCGAAGTAAAGATCCGGTGCGGCGAGGAAGCATACCTGGTCGGAAAAGAGGATGTGTTTTGCCTGGAGATGGACCGGCAGCACAGTTACCGTAACGACACGGCAAAACGGATCAGTCTGATCTGTTTTTTTCCGGACTGCCATAAAAGATATTGAAAGAAAAGATAAAATACCGCAGGAAGCGAAAGAAGCGTTTCCTGCGGTATTGATTTTTGTGGAGAAGATGTTTTATAATGGGCTTTAACACAAAAAAAGAAAAGAGGGCAAAATATGATTTTTACGATTTTAGTCTGTTTCTTTGCCGGAATGGGAGCCGGCATCGGAACCGGTTTTGCCGGCATGAGTGCGGCAGCTGTGATCAGTCCGATGCTGATCACTTTTCTTGGCATGGATCCGTATCAGGCAGTCGGTATCGCACTTGCCAGCGATGTGCTCGCCAGTGCGGTCTCAGCTTATACTTACGGCAAAAACAAAAACCTGGATGTGGCAAACGGAATCGTGATGATGGTCACGGTACTTTTATTTACGCTGCTGGGCAGCTATATCGCAAGTCTGCTCCCGAGTACGACCATGGGCGGATTTTCGATGGTCATGACACTGCTGCTTGGTGTCAAATTTATCGTAAAACCGGTTATGACGACCAAAGAAGCCATGCAGGCAGTCTCAAAAAAGAAGCGTTTTATCCAGTCTGTGATCTGCGGCATGCTGATCGGATTTATCTGCGGCTTTGTCGGAGCGGGCGGTGGACTGATGATGCTTCTGATCCTGACAAGTGTGCTTGGCTATGAATTGAAGACCGCAGTCGGAACGAGCGTGTTTATCATGGCGTTTACGGCATTTACCGGTGCGGCTTCTCATTTTGCGATCGGCGGCATGCCGGATATCACCTGTCTGGTGCTGTGCGTATTGTTCACGTTCCTGTGGGCAAGGATTGCGGCACGTTTTGCAAACAGGGCAAAACCGGAAACGTTAAACCGTGCAACCGGAGTGGTACTTGTGATTCTGGGGATTGTACTGATCGCATTTAAAATGTTGTAATTTCGGTCTGTTTTTCTTGACAGGTAGGTGTTTACTTTTTTTGGATACGTGCTAAAATAGGAATGTATTTTGAAAGCGGAACGCAAATGTCTGCTCTGCTGCAAAATACCGGGGATGATAACAGTATTTTTAAGAGGCAAAGGAAAAGTATATGAAGGAAATCACATTAAACGATGGACCAAAAAGAAAAAGAAGAAGAGACCGTTCAAGAACAGAAGGTTCAAGACGGGAAGGCTCAAGAGAAGAACGGCACAGAAGAGCCGAAGGACTGGAACAGCCGCAGAGAACACCGGGATCAGAAAGAAGCCGGAGAGAAGGAAGCCAGGGAAGACCAGGAAGATATGAGCAGCAGCCGGTAAAACCGGAACTGCCGAAAAAGAAACATTCCAGAACACCTCTTATCGTGGCCGGCATTGTTGTCCTGATCATGGTTGCTGTTTATCTGGGATTTGGCGTTTACTATATGGACCGTTTCTTTCCGGGGACGACGGTAAACGGCATTGATGTGTCCGGCAAGAACGTAAAAGAAGTAGAAAATCTGGTTGCAAACCAGGTGCAGGATTATGTACTGCGGGTACATGAAAAAGACAACAAGACCGAACAGATTGACGGTGCGGATATTCAGTTTGAGTATGTATCAGACGGTGCGGCACAGCAGCTGAAATATTCACAGAACTCTTTTTTATGGATCAATGCATACTTCCATCCGCAGGAGTATACGATGACGACTCCTACGGTTTACAATAAGGCAAAGCTCAAAGAAGCGATGGAAAAACTGGATGCTTTTGACAGCGATAAAGTTACCGAACCGAAAGATGCCTATATTGATGAAACGTCTTCCGGATTTGAGATTGTGGAGGAAGTGGAAGGCAATCAGCTGGATGAAGATAAAGTCTATGAGCTGCTCTGTCAGGCAGTGACGGACGGCAAGACCGAAGTAAATCTGGAAGAGAGCGACTGCTATCTGAAACCAAAGAAGACCAGTGACAATAAAAAACTGAAAAAGAAACTGGCATCTTTGCAGAAATACTGGGATATGACGGTTACATATGAGATCGGAGATGCTTCCGATGTGCTGGATTACCAGACATTCAAAGACTGGATGACAGTAGATTCCAGCGGAAATGTTTCTTTTGACTGGAATCATATCGCAGACTGGATCGGACAGCTGGCAGACAAGTACGATACATTCGGTACCGATGAGACATTCCATACCTCACTTGGAGAGACCGTGACCGTAACCAGCATGAATTACGGCTGGAAGATGGATGAGGAGACCGAGGCGGCATGGCTGGATGAGACACTTAAATCAGGCGAATCTGCGACAAGACAGCCACAGTGGCTGGAAAGTGCCATGGCAAGAGGGGAAGAAAACGATATCGGCGATACCTATGTGGAGATTGATATCACCAACCAGCGTATGTGGTTCTACAAAGACGGACAGTGTCTGGTTGATACTCCGGTCGTTACCGGCGATGCGACAAAAGACGGTTACGAGACTCCGCTAGGGCTTTATTGCCTGTTTGACAAGGAAGCAAAGGCGATCCTTCGGGGAGCCGACAACCTGACCGGCAAGAGCTACAATACACCGGTTGATTACTGGATGCCGTTCAACGGTGGTGTCGGTATCCACGATGCAAAATGGCGTGCAAGCTTTGGCGGAACGCTTTATCAGGGAAATGGTTCGCATGGATGTGTCAATACACCGTGGGATCAGGCAGGTATTATTTTTGACAATATCGAGATCGGAACACCGATCGTTGTTTATAAGTCTTCGATCAATCAGGGCACCGGCTCTGTGGCAATCTCACAGCCGGCTGAGACCCGTGTGATCAACGAGCAGGGAGTGGAAGTCACCCCGGAGAGCAGTGCGGCTGATACAACGACAGGCACCACAACCGATACCCTGAGTGATCCGACGTCGTATACAGCCATAGATGGGCAGTGATGAGCTATATAGAAAGAAAAAGACCGCAGAACTGCGGCATGAGGAGGAAAATTATGAAAATTGTTGTTTTAGCAGGAGGTATCAGTACCGAGCGTGAGATATCGATCGTATCCGGTACACAGGTATGCAAGGCACTTCGAAGCAGAGGTCATCAGGCTATCCTGGTGGATGTCTATTTCGGAAGAGAAGATGCAGATCCGATGCAGGCATTTACCGATGAGTACGATGTCGATGCCGCAGCCGCTTATGCGAGAAGTTTTGACGGTCAGGTAGAGAAGAGCATTCAGGAAGGAAAAGCATTCTTTGGCACCAATGTGATCGCACTGTGTCAGGCAGCAGATGTTGTGTTCCTGGCACTGCACGGCGAGAACGGTGAGAACGGAAAAGTACAGGCAGCTTTTGACCTGCTTGGTATCCGTTATACGGGAAGTGGTTATCTGGGAAGTGCGATTGCCATGGATAAGGGACTTTCCAAACAGCTTTTCTGGCAGAATGAAGTTCCGACACCGGCAGGATTTATCCTGAGAAAAGGCGAGGATATTTCGCTTGAGGCACATGGCATGACACTTCCGTGTGTTGTGAAACCGTGTTGCGGAGGTTCCAGCGTCGGTGTTACGATTCCGAAAACACAGGAAGAATACGAAGCAGCAGTTGCAGATGCATTTTCTTATGAAGATGTGATCGTTGTGGAAGAATATATCAAAGGTCGTGAATTTTCAGTCGGTGTCGTGGACGGAATAGCTTATCCGATCATTGAGATCGCACCGATTGAAGGCTTTTATGATTACACGAACAAATACAAAGCCGGAAGTACCGTTGAGACCTGTCCGGCCGTTTTGACGAAAGAACAGACAGAGCAGATGCAGGCATATGCGGTGAAAGGGTTTAAGGCACTGCAGCTTGACAATTACGGAAGACTGGACTTTATGATGTCCAAGGACGGCAAAATGTACTGTCTGGAAGCCAATACACTTCCGGGCATGACACCGACCAGCCTTCTGCCACAGGAAGCACAGGCACTTGGCATGGATTTTGCAGACCTCTGCGAGAAACTGATCGCTGTATCAGCAAAATAAAAGAACAGAGAGGTATTTTTAACATGAAAAATATGTCCCTTGAAAAAATAGCTCAGGCTTGCGGAGGTGTTTACCACGGAAGCGAAGAGATGAAACAGAGTATTGTAGAGAGTATTACCACAGACAGCAGGCAGGCAGCAAAGGGCTGCCTGTTTGTGGCAATTCCGGGAGAGCGTGTAGACGGACACGACTTTATCCCGTCTGTTTTTGAGAAAGGTGCACTGGCTGTTTTAAGTGAAAAAGAGCTGGAAAACCCGGCAGGACCGTACATTCAGGTTGCATCTTCTCTGGAGGCAGTCAAAGGGATCGCCGAGTACTACCGGCAGCAGCTCGATATCAAAGTAGTCGGTATCACCGGAAGTGTCGGAAAGACCAGCACAAAAGAAGTGATCGCATCGGTTTTAGCTCAGAAATACAATGTGCTGAAGACCCTTGGCAATTTCAATAACGAGCTGGGGCTGCCGCTTACCGTTTTCCGTCTGCGAGATGAACATCAGATCGCAGTCCTTGAGATGGGCATCAGCCATTTTGGAGAGATGCATCGTCTTGCCAAAGTAGCCAGACCGGATATCTGCGTGATCACCAATATCGGACAGTGTCATCTGGAGTTTTTAAAAGACCGCGACGGTATTTTAAGAGCAAAGACGGAAATCTTTGATTTCCTGAAAGAAGACGGCTGCATCATTTTAAATGGGGACGATGACAAGCTGGATACGATCGAGGAAGTAAAAGGCATCAAACCGATATTTTTCGGTGTGGAAGGACAGAAGCCGGTCTATGCCGATGAGATCGAGAGCCTGGGGCTTTCCGGTATTGCCTGCACGATCCATGCAGACGGAGAGAGCATCCGTGTTACCGTTCCGATCCCGGGATGGCACATGGTACTCAATGCACTGGCAGCGACGGCTGTCGGCAGGGCACTGGGACTGACCATGCAGGAGATCAAAGCCGGCATCGAGGCACTGGAGCCGGTTGGCGGAAGATTCCATATCATTAACCATGGAGATATCCAGATCATCGATGATTGCTACAATGCAAATCCGGTTTCCATGAAAGCATCTCTGGACGTGCTGCGAGATGCAAAAGGCCGTAAAGTGGCGATCCTTGGTGACATGGGAGAGCTTGGAGAAAACGAAGAACAGATGCATGCAGAAGTCGGATACCATGCGGCAAAGAACAAGATCGACCTTCTGATCTGCACCGGAAAAATCAGCAGCCATATGGCAGAAGCAGCCATGGCAAACGGCGGCTGTGGCGAAGTGCTGCAGGTTCCGACGATGGAGGCACTGCTGACCTGTCTGCCGTCTCTGATCCAGAGCGGGGATACCGTGCTGGTAAAGGCATCGCATTTCATGCATTTTGAAAAAGTAGTGGAAAAATTACAGGAAATATAGAAACAAATAAAACAGAAAAAGCTCCGGCGGAATGTGATTACATTCTCGCCGGAGCTTTTTTGGCTTATGTTTGTTGTTATACCAGTGACTGATTTTTGGATATGGTATTCTGAATGATCTCCTGACAGTGGGCACCGAGGAATTTTTTCTGTTCCTTTGGCAGATCTTTCGGATAGATCGGCTCGCCGTATTCCAGAACCACATGTGCAGAACGGATAAACGGTCTATGGGCTTCGAAAATATTTCTCGTATTGTTAATTGATATTGGAATGATCGGATATCCGGTCTTTTCTGCCATTTTCAGACTTCCTTCTTTAAATGGAAGAAGCAGTGTATCATCTGATGCTTCGTTGCGTGTGCCTTCCGGGAAGATACACATGGAAACACCATTTTTCATCTGATCGATTCCTTGTAAGATCGTCTTCAGCCCTTCTTTGATATCAGATCTGTTCAGGAATAAACAATGCAGCCGTTTCATCCAGCTGGAAAGAAGCGGGATTTTTTTCATACTGTCTTTTGCAACGTAACCGGTCAGTCCCGGGCATCTTGCGTAAGTCAGAACCACGTCAAAATAGCTTCTGTGGTTGCCAACGTACAGAACAGGTGTATCTTTTGGAATACGATCTTCGCCGATCACAGTTACTTTCGTACCGGCAACAAATAAGATCAGTTTAAACATAAACTGAACAATACGCAGTGAAGAAATATCACGGGCGTAAGGGTTGAACTTTCCGATGATCCACTCAACGATCAGAATCGGGATGGACAGAATCAGAAAGGCAACGATCAGAATTACAATGAGCAGAGAACGGATCATAAACTTTTGCTCCTTCCGCGACCGAATAATTCAGTAGTACTCTTCAGCCAGTCCACACGATCCTGCGTAAGAGCGGATGCTTCATAGCGATAAGCCCAGTTTGCGAAAGCAGAACCCGGTGTGTTCATGCGGCAGGAAGAATCCTGCATAAACAGATCCTGGATTGGGAAGATCGCATATTTTGCAATGCTGCCCATGCACATCCGGATGAAATCCAGACTGATGATGCCGCCGTCGCAGTTGCAGTAGCGGCGGATTTTGTCTTTCTGCGGTTCTGGAAGATTCTGATACCAGCCGGTTGTCGTGTCATTGTCATGTGTTCCGGTGTAGCAGATACAGTTGGTTGTTGTAAGATTGTGCGGATGATAATCACTCTCATCCAGTCCCTCAAAAGCAAACTGAAGGATCTTCATACCAGGGAAAGCAAACTCATCACGCAGTTCTTCCACTTCCGGAGTGATCACACCAAGATCTTCTGCCCAGATCGGAAGATCCTCGCCGAGCTCTTTATGGATAGCCTCGAACAGTTTTTTGCCCGGGCCTTTTTTCCATTTACCATTTACAGCAGTCTCTTCATCAGCTGGTACGGACCAGTAAGCTTCGAAGCCGCGGAAATGGTCGATACGCAGGTAGTCAGTCAGCTTCATCTGCATTTTGATACGGTCGATCCACCAGGAATAGCCGTCAGCTTCATGGTGTTTCCAGTCGTAGAGCGGATTGCCCCAGAGCTGTCCGGTCGCACTGAAATAATCTGGCGGAACTCCGGCAACCTGAAGCGGATGACCTTTCGTATCGAGCTGATAGAGCTCTTTGTTTGCCCAGACATCGGCACTGTCGAAAGATACGAAAAACGGAATATCGCCGATGATCTCGATGTCAGCTTCATTTGCATATTTTTTCAGTTTCATCCATTCACGGAAGAACAGGAACTGGATGAATTTATAGTATTTGATCTGTTCTTTGTATTCTGTCTCAAAAGCAAGACGCACCTTTGCGGTCGGAGTGGTCATCTCGTCATCCCATTCCTGCCAGGATTTTCCCTCATGAGCATCTTTACATGCCATAAATACGGCATAATCGCTCAGCCATTTTTTGTTTTCCAGACAGAAATCATCGAACTCTTCCAGCAGGAATTTGTTCGGTGTGTGATGGAAGGTCTGGAAAGCCTTTTTAAACAGACCGTTCTTGTAGTTCAGTACAGCACCGTAATCGACTTTCGCTGCATCAAACTCCGGGATCGGATAGAGATCGTCCTTTGTGATCAGTTCCAGATCAACCAGGTCATCCGGGCTGATCAGCAGAGACTGTCCGGCAAAGGCAGAAAAGCTCTGATAAGGAGAATCGCCGAAACCGGTCGGTCCAAGCGGCAGAACCTGCCATAAACTCTGACCAGAAGCTTTCAGAAAGTCGATAAAGTCATAAGCCCCCTGGCCGAGATCTCCGATACCATATGGGGAAGGGAAGGAAGTCGGGTGAACAAGTACACCCGAAAGTCTTGTGTGCAGTGTATTCATTGGTATGCCCTCTCTTTAAGATATAATAGTTTTTTATAAAAAGATGCTATGCAGCTTTCGCAATCCTGCAAACATTCGGAATCCACGGATTTACTGCGTAAATCGTTACTTCCTCATGTTTTTACGGTTTCCAAATTCAGTCATCTTATCCTGCGAGCAGGAACGATGCCTGTGCTTGGAAACCTATGTATCCAGTATACCGTATGGTATAGAGAAGTGCAAGGTAGAATTTGTGAAAATGCACAAAGGATTCTTTTCTTTTAGGGGGAGATATGATATACTGGACGGACATCAGAAATATAGAAAATAAAAATTAACAGCGAGTTACGGACCTCTCCTTTTCGGCGGGGATAACGACTGCGCGGAAAGCAGGTAAGGTCTATGTACTTAATGATTGATAATTATGATTCTTTTGTGTACAATCTCAGAGCCTATTTTGAGGAGGCTGGACATGAGATTCTTGTTGTGGAAAATGACGGCATTACGACCGGTCAGATCCGTCAGATGAAACCGGAGGGAATCATCATCTCCCCGGGACCGAAAACGCCGAAAGATGCGGGCATTTCAGCAGAGGTGATCCGAAAGTTTGCAGGTGAGATCCCGATCCTTGGCGTCTGTCTCGGTCATCAGACGATCGGCTACGTGGCAGGTGCGACTGTGAAAAAGGGGACACGCCCGATGCACGGCAAATTAAGCCCTCTGACACACTCAGGGGAGGGGCTTTTTCGGGGACTGCCGCAGGATTTCCTGGTGACAAGATATCATTCGCTGGTGATCGATGAGGCGACGCTGCCGCAGGAGTACCAGGTGGATGCAAGGACAGAAGATCAGGCTGTGATGGCGATTTCTCACCGCACGTATCCGATCTACGGCGTGCAGTTTCATCCGGAGGCGGTGCTGACACAGTACGGTCACGAACTTCTGGAGAATTTCCACTGCATCTGTCAGCTGTGGCAGCAGGAAAGAACGGAGGTGTGTTATGCATAAGATCCGGGAAATCAGAGAATATCCGCCAATTCATGTTTTATTTTCCAGATGGAAAGAGGAAAAGGACATCGTTTTTTTGGATTCTTCTCTGGAAAACAGGCTGGGACGCTACTCCATCATCGGGCGTCTGCCATACCAGAAGCTGGTACAGGACGGAGATAGCTTTTGTGTGAATGACGAAAAGCAGAAAATGACTTTTGAGAATTATCTTCGCACTTATTTGAAGGAACATCCGGACAGCAATGAAAGTGGTCTGCCGATCGTTTCCGGTGCGATGGGCTATATTTCATATGATTACGGAAGAGAGAAAGAAAACGTAGCGGCCAGACATCCAAAAGAGGTGGATATGCCAGATGTGATCCTCTGTTTTTATGATAATTTTATCATTGAGGATCATCAGGAAAAACGTTTTTATCTTGTGGCAAACGGTCAGACCAAAGAGGTGGATACGCTGCTTGACGATGTGGAAAACACAGTCGCAGAAACGTATACTCTGTGGAAAAACGGTCAGATTCCGGGAACAAAGGATGATCACAGTGAGATCAGAGTCACGCCAAATTTCACAAAAGAAGACTATAAGCAGGCGGTGCAGGATATGATCGACTATATCGTCGAGGGTGATATCTATATTGCAAATATGACGCAGCATCTTACTGTGGAAAGTACTCGTACACCTTACGATGTTTTCTGCTCACTTCGCAGAGACAATCCTTCTCCGTTTGGCGGCTATTTAAATTATGGGGATCTGCAGATCGTCAGTGCGTCTCCGGAGCGTTTTTTGCAGATGCGTGACGGTGTTGTGGCGACCAGACCGATCAAAGGTACCAGAAAACGCGGAGCCACCAGAGAAGAAGATGCGGCGATGAGAAAAGAACTGGAAGAGTCCGATAAGGATAAGAGCGAACTTCTTATGATCGTTGATCTGGAGCGAAATGATCTGAACCGTGTCTGTATGCCGGGCAGCGTCAAAGTGACGGAAATGTACAGCATCGAGACGTATGCGACGGTCTTTCATCTGGTATCGGAAGTTCAGGGAAGACTTGCGGAAGATAAAAATGTTGTGGATCTTCTGGAAGCAGCCTTTCCGGGCGGATCCATCACCGGGGCACCGAAACTGCGTGCGATGGAGATCATTGAAGAACTGGAGCACAGCCGACGCAATCTTTATACCGGCTCGATCGGTTATCTGACGCTCGACGGTGACTGCGATTTCAATATTGTGATCCGCACAGCAGTACATAAAAACGGAAAGTACTATCTCGGAGTCGGAGGCGGCATCACCTGCGAATCGGAGACAGAGTTTGAATACGAAGAGACGCTTCAGAAAGCAAAAGCTGTTCTGCAGGCGTTGGAAGGGAGAAAAGAAAGTGATAAAATATCTGTTGTTTGACCTGGACGGAACGATCACGGACTCCGCAGACGGGATCACGAATTCCGTTTCCTATGCACTTGGAAATCTGGGGATTTCCGAAGAAAAGAGCAATCTTTACCGTTTCGTGGGTCCTCCTCTTGTAGATTCTTTTAAAGAATTTTATGGGTTTGATGAAAAAAAAGCAGAGGAAGGCGTGCGTCTTTACCGTGAATATTATGCCGTGAAAGGTATTTTCGAAAATAAAGTTTATCCGGGAATCACGCATTTGCTGAAAAAATGCAGAGAACAGGGCAAAAAAGTGATCCTGGCGACCTCCAAGCCGCAGATTTACGCAAAACAGATACTTAAGCATTTTGAACTGGCAGAGTATTTTGATGATATTCAGGGAAGTTCCATGGATGGAAGCAAAATCCACAAAGAAGATGTAATACAGTCGGCACTTTCAGACAATCAGATCACGGATATGCAGGAAGTGCTGATGATCGGGGATCGCAAACACGATGTCCTCGGCTCCGGCAAATTCGGGATTTCCTGTGTCGGTGTACTCTATGGATACGGCAGCAGGGAAGAACTGGAAACGTGCGGTGCAAAATGGATCGTGGATACGGTCGAAGACCTCGAAGCTTTTCTGGAGCGTATCTGAAAGGGGCAGGAAATGCAGAATAAAACAGAAGAAAAGAAAAGCAGCGGATCAACGGTTCTGGCGGATGACGGGTTTTACTTTGGCATCGGAGCCTTTGAGACGATCGCTGTGGAAGAAGGCATACCGCAGCTTCTTGCCTGGCATCTGGAGCGGCTGCGTGACAGCCTTGCATTTTTCGGAATTGACCAGAGCGTAGAGGAGAAGGAAGTGCTTGCTTATCTGAATGCCTGTCCACAGTCGGAAGAAAAGCAGCACGGAGCACTCAAGATCACAGTGACGGCACAGAATAAGTTGTTTGGACTGAGAAAAAACACTTACTCAGAAGAACAGTATCAGAAAGGATTTCGGCTTGGATTTTCCGAAATCAGACGAAATGAGACTTCACCGCTCACATACCATAAGACGCTTGGGATTGCAGACAACATTATGGAAAAGCGAAATGCAAAAAAAAGCGGGCTGGATGAAAAGATTTTTCTCAATCAGAAAGGGCAGATCAGCGAGGGCTGTACGACAAACATCTTTTTTATTCAGGATGATAAACTGGTCACACCGCCCGTCAGCAGCGGGATGCTGCCGGGAGTGATGCGGAGATATGTTATAAAAGAAGCCGGAAGAAGGGGAGTACTTCTGGAAGAAAAAGAACTGTATCCGGAGGATATCAGTAAGTGTAACGGATGCTTTGTGACAAATTCACTGCTTGGCATGATGCCGGCAGCAAGTTTTGGAGAACAAAAGTTTGACACAGCGAAAGTTTTACACTTTATAGAACAAATTTTGTAGCAAAATAAGAACAGGGATCGTTATATCAGATGAAAGATGACTCCCGTTTCTGTCGGCGGCGGGTAGCAAGCTTGTATCAGTAACGGGAATCCATCTCCCATCTGATATAGCCTCCGGCGGATTGCAGAGGTGCACAGAAGAATATGT
>ENA-UOOD01003233-UOOD01003233.1-human-gut-metagenome-genome-assembly--contig:-CS67-NODE-3233-length-13769-cov-5.731369_pt1 | contig 13769 bp, 9 predicted proteins | sample MGYA00242464_ERZ724011 | MGnify/ENA metagenome assembly ERZ724011 | reverse complement strand
TGGTGGCGCAATTTTCAACTGGAATATTGGCGCACTTTTCAATTAGTATCTACACTATTGAACTGTATACTTCTGAAATACCCAACCGCCCCGGTAACTATCGGATTTATAAGACCTTTAATGGCGGCGAAGTAGCGTATGCGGAATTTGAACTGGTGGACCGAAAAGGAGTGAAAAGATTGAGGAAACTGATTGATGATTATTGGGACAAGAACTCTGCTAATCCGTGCGACACGGTTGCCCATAATATCAGTACTACTTGGATAGTACATGATGACGGGGATACCATATTTGTGGGCTTGATGAACAACACCCCTCGTTATCAGGAAATGTTTCGGCGAAAAGTGGTCAGCTATTCAGCGGTCAGTCACGGAAAGGTTGTAGAGAACGTAGTATTTGACAAGCCTTCTTTTTCTGACACCCTGCAAGTAACCATGCAGACCGAAAAAGCGGTCTATCCCGTAGGAACAGAAACTATTACGGTTCAACTTACAAACGAAAATCCCAAAGGTCTGTTCTTTGGAGAGGATTATTGGATTGTCCGCAAAGAAGGGCAGCAATGGATTTATCTGCACGATAATGATTCGTGGACTGATATAGGATATGGTTTGAAGAAAGGGCATACCCGTACCTTTACCGCAAGGCTCCGTCCATTGGTCAATGACAACCGTCCCGGGACTTACAGAGTCATCAAGGAAATCGGTTTTTTCGATTCGCGGCAAGATTGGTATATGGCGGCTGAATTCAGAATCGAATAGCAGACGGAAAATGACGCATGGAAAAATGGTCTATCCGACATTCATCTTTCAGCGAGTCAGCTATCTTTGCTGACAAGCATTCCGAAGGTAGCCCTATGGCATAAGTTGAATCTCAAAACATACAAGTCATGAAAGCATTTCGACATATTCCGTTTCAATCACACCCTAACAGCAATGGATTTTCCGTGTGTCTGTTTTTGTTATGCGCCCTGTTTACGGGATGCCAATCGACTTCAACCGTTCTATCTGATAAAGCTGAACAACCGGCTATCACTCAAAAGAAGGCAGGTGAGCAAGTGATTGAAGCATTAAACAGAGCCTATGGTGTGGATACCATAGGGCTTTTCTTGGACAGTCCCCGATGCCCTGACTTCGTAGAAGGAATGTTTTACGAAGATTCTCTTCCCGTCTTCCAGATACGAGGAGACACTGCCAAAGCCAGACGCATTCTGGAAGCGTCCGCCGGGAGCGGAGCCTTCCGGCTGGAAGCCGACACAGAGCATACCTTTACCCAAAAAGAACTAAAGAGCATCTTGGACACCATCAGCAACCGGTTTCATAAGCTGCCCGATGGTGCTCTGAAATCTAACATGAACTTTTGGGGAATGGGCAATCATACCGCTTTAGTGTCTTTCAAATTGAATACTCCTGCTGCCAGACAAGCTTTCAGAAAGCACATCATCGATTCACCGGCAGTATCTTTTGAAGGACCTGAATCACCAATGCCTCATTCTGAAACGGGTGTTTCTGACACTTTAGGCATTTCACTAAGACCGGAATACCCGGTTTATTCCACACAAACCTCAAAAGCATCCTTTGTGCTTATCAACCAGAGCAATCGAAATATCATGTGTGGAGAAGAATATTGCATTACTTACGAGGATGAACAAGGTATATGGCGAAAACTGCCTACCGACAATATTTTCTTTAGTGTGGGATACCTTGTTCAGCCAGGCGAATATCGTATCCGTACAGCTTCCCTTTATCCAGAGATGTATCCGAACAAGCCGGGACGCTATCGTTTCCTTTATCACCTTACCCTATTGGACACCCGCACAAGAATACAAATGATGACCGAATTCCGCCTGAGTAATGATGAGAAAGAGTGGAAACAGACTAAGAAATTAGAAATCCCCATCCATCTTACCATTACACAAAACTCGGACAATTCAGCAACCTCTGAAACCTCAGCTGATGAAGAAACGTCCGGTCAATAACCCTAAAAAATATCCATTGATGAAAACGCTATCTGCATTTCGACGATTTGTATTCTTTACGACCCTGCTACTGACACCCTTATCGGCTTGGAGCAGTGCACAGCTGGGAGAATGGATTTTCTTCCAAGGGGAGAAATGGATACTGCTGGACAAACCCATTGAAAAGGATATTGTTTTAGCCCAGACACTAAACCGGTCTTTGCCAGATGACATCTGCTGCTCTATGGCCAACAGCAGCGGCTATACAGCTACGTGGGCCATTGAGAAAGGTGAACTGCTATTGTACTGCATCGATTTTGAGACCGATACAAAAGCCGATGTCAGACTCGAAGCCAAGCAGCTGAAACAAGTGTTCCGTTCCTATTGCCGGAAAGGCAAAATCCATGCCCGGTGGTTCAATGGTACACTCAGGATGGCCAAAGGGAAAGTAATCGAATACATTCACGACGGATACCTTCGTATGTTTGAAACAGAATGTATCCTGACCATTCAGGAAGGGAAAGTGTTCTGCACTCAAGTCTATCACAACGATAAGCGGGAAGGCATGCGACTGATAGAGGCACATGAAGAACTTAGCCGCCTGTTTCCGTGGAGCCAATTTCCCAACTACAAGGATAAACATATCGTGTTCAGTGTAAGAGATTTCAAACTGACATCTGATGGGAAGCTGTTGGATGTATCTGTCTATAACATCTACACGAAGCCGGATACCTTATTGGCAGAGAACAAACAGCGCTCTCTCATACTTGCCCTAAAAGAAACCCTGAAATCCATCTATCCATGGGAAGTGATTTGCTACAATGGCAAGTATGTCATGCATCCCGAATCTGAAACATTGAGCATTGTAAGGGATAAGGAATAGTTTTGACAGATAGAAAGATTATATTCAGGATAAATACCGTATTGTGCAACCATTAAAATTAAAACGTGATATGAAAAGCTTTTTACTATTTGCTACCGGAATAAGTTTGTGCATCCTTGTCAGCTGCCAACAGAATTCATCCCACAAACCTTTTGTAGAGTTATCTTCCTTGGAACTTTCGGAAGAGGAGATGCCTATGGTATCCATCAGTAATGACTTTGCTTGCAGTTTTTTTCAGAAGATGAATGAACAGGAGAAAGGACAAAGTTTTTTCATTTCTCCTCTGAGTGCCCAATTCAATTTAGGGATGCTTGCCAATGGTGCTGCAGGAAAAACATTAAAAGAAATAGCTTCGGTACTTTCCGTTTCTAAGAGTAAGCCTTCATTGGCCAATAACTACTTTTTAAAACTGATAAGCAATCTGCCTCGATTGGATTCTACGACTGTCTTTCAGTCAGCCAATTCCATCTGGATTCATGACAAGTCACCTGTGAAGGATTCCTTTCAACAAATAAACCAGCAGTATTTTCTTGCAGAAATACAGAACCTGGATTTTTCTGAACCGAAATCAACAGACATTATCAACCGATGGGCAAAGGAACAAACGCAAGGGCGTATTCCTCACATCTTGGATCAAGCACAAGGTAACTGTATTCTCATCAATACGTTGTTCTTCAAAGGTGGATGGATTTTCCCTTTTGATCCGGCTGAAACCCGGCAGGAAAACTTTTATCCTGTGGGTGGAATGAAGCATCCGGTCAGCATGATGCACCTATCTGATCAATGGTTTGCTTTTCATAAAACGGAATTGTTTGAAATGGCTACCCTCCCTTACGGAAACGATTCGTATGCCATGACAGTGATTCTTCCCAAGAAAGGTGTATCCATTGACTCCTGCATAGACACATTTAGTGAAGCCAATTGGAAAGCATGGCTGTCCGCATCAGATAGTATAAGTTGTATGCTGGACCTCAAATTACCTTCTATCAAGTTGGATTACAAATCCGACATCATTCCTGCCTTTCAGGAAATGGGCATCCATGATGCTTTTAATGCAAATTGTGCAGATTTTTCACGTATGACAGATATGCCTGCCCACATTTCTAAAATCGAACAATTTACCCGATTGGAAGTAACGGAAACAGGCACAGTTGCAGCAGCAGCGACTATTACAAATGTTGTTTTTGAATCAGAAATAGTGCCAGAGATTACACCTTATCCATTCCATGTCAATCGTCCATTCTTGTTAGTTATCCATGAAAATAAAACAGGTTTAATTTTGTTTATGGGAAAGATGATGGATATTCTGTAATCTGAAACACAGAGCATTGCAAGGGAGAAAGCATAGCTTTAGCAGGCAGAAAGCTTATCTATAGTATCTGTATTGTATAATCCTCATTATTAGAACGTGACATGAAGATACCTACATTTTTCAAAAGTATGATGACAGCCATCCTTTTCCTTCTTATTCCTTGGGAAGGAAAGGCTACCGGACTGTCTGGTGATTTCATCTATCTGCAGGGAGAAGAATGGGAATTGTTGGCCAAGCCCATCAATAGGGATTCTGTTCTGTTTCATCGGTTGATGGAATTTTTGCCGGACAACCATTGCATTACTACCGCCAATTGGGAAGGCTATACCGCCTATTGGGAAGTGCAGCAATCTCATCTGTATCTGCATCATTTGGAAGTCTGTGTCTATGATAAACAGAAGAAAGAAGAGTATTCCCTCACTTATCAGCCAAACCAGTTGAAAGAAGTGTTTCAACCTTATTATCAAGACGGAAAAATCTGTGCCCGCTGGTTCAACGGAGAACTTCGTGCCGGGAAAGGTGAGCTGGTGCGTTATGTACACAGCGGCTTCGACCGCAATCTAGAAACGGAGCAAGTGATGGTGCTTCAACACGGTCGTATAGAAAGCTGCCAGACTTACCATAATACCCTACGGGCTGGCATGAAAATACAGCATGCTCAGGATGAAATTATCCGGCGTTTTCCTTGGCATTGCTTTCCGGAATACAAAGGGAAACGCATGACCTTTTGGGTAAATAATATGCAATGCAATTCGGATGGTTGTCTGGTGGATTTGGATGTAGTGATTATGTCCGTTCGTCCAAAACGGGAAAACATTGATGACAAGAATCATCCTTTGGCAAAAGCATTTAAAGAAGTACTGAAGAGCATTTATCCTTGGGAGGTGTTGTTTATCAACGGAAAGTACACGATTGAATTTAAGGATTTTGTACTTACCATTTGGGAAGACAAGCTAAAGTCCACTCAAGCAAATGATACTACGGAATACACCCTCATAGGCAAAGTCTATGGCGAAGAAGTGCGGCAAATTCTTCCTTACGATGTTGCAAAGAGGCCACTGATTGCTTCATACTTGACTATGGATGAAAAGCCGTTTCAAGGTTGGCTTACTGATTCTACCGGTACATTCAAAATAGAGCATTTGAAAAGAGGAAAGTATCAGTTAGTTGCCCAATTTGTCGGCTTAAATTCATGCGACACTCTTGTTACTATACCATTTCAATGTGATACGCTGCGACTTACGCTTCCTCTGTGGTATGAATATATAGAAAAATATGATTGCTCACCGACCCTATCTCGTGAATACATAGACAAAGGAAAACCCAATCTGAAGCTCATCATTCCTATTGGAAAAGAAGAGGTTATAAGGAAGCATCCCTTTTGGAAAAAATATGGGGTTACGTATATCAGTTCTTTTCCTTTGAAGGAAGATGGTAAACTGGCTTGTCATTTGAGTATTCCCAACCATCTGCTGACTGCTTACAACGAAGAAGTTTTCCGGTATTTGGATAAAAAGTTCGGCCAGGAATGGCGTAAGGAAGTACCTCCCGGCATCTTCGGATTGGACCAGTCTCTGAACGAACTGCATGATTATAACTGGCTTATCAAGACTTTGAGCAGGAAATGTAAATATCCCGTTGCTCAGCAAAAAAGGAACAAGGGTTGTGTTTTACAGGTGGAATATACTGTGACCCCGGAAGGCTATATCAGCCATACTACGGTACTCAACCAAGTACCCCGTGCATTCCGAAAGTCAGTGATGCAAGTTTTTCAATCGCTACGGAATGTACCCACTGTCTTACGCCCCGGGAAAAGTACTCTCAGCATTCAATTCTGGCTGGATAATAGGAAAAAATCCCCTAAAGCAGATGTAATCATTATCGGGTATACCTGGGATGATAAGCCTGTCTTGATGAAGTAGCTGGATAGGTTGTCGTTTATCTGAAATAAAATTAGCCCATCCATTATCCGTCTTTCGTCAAAATACGTATCTTTACCGAAAAACCATTCCTATGCAGCCTATGAGAACGCGAATATCATTTTATCGTACAGTCTTATCAGCACTTCCGTCAGTCGTGTTGATGCTTGCCATCGGACTTTTATGGGTCGGATGTCAGCATAAGCCAATTGCAATCCACCGTGAAAACGGTTGGTATCCTGTAACGGGCGACTCTAATGACAGTCTTGCTTTGGAGCCTATCGTTACGACGAAAGATTTCAGTGTTTTACGATTAGATTCGGATGCCTTTGGCAAATACGTAATTTTTGGACAGATACATCCGTATTATATGAACCTATGGGCGGAAGAAACAGAAAAAGCTATTGGAAAACAGATTGCTTTTGTGTTTAATGATTCAGTGATAAGCAACCCCACTGTAAATATGAGAATTGAGAGTGGAAATTTTGCCATAACCTCTTATTGTGACACTTTACTGCCGGGAATTTATGAGGAACTGAATAAGGAAATCAATCCTTCTTACTCGGACAGTTTAACAAGACTTGCTACAGCCCGATTATGGAAGGAAGCGAGAGAATTTAAAAAGACGTTGACGGATACGACCTTTTTGAAAACCAAGGGGATGATGTCTTATGCCGCTATAGATGTAATGAATGCCAACGGATTTAATCCGCATTATGCCTATAATCAAGTTGTTTATCTCAAAGCCTTGGATAGAGCCAGAAAGAAAATATCCATAAAGAACGGACATGTGATTTTCCCCTGTCAACGTGGTAAAGACCTGAATATATCAGATGACTTATTTCTGTTTATACAATCCTTATTTAAAGAGTGGAATCAATGGTTGGATACCGGCAAGCATCAGCTAGTCAAAGATGAAGATGGTTTGTATACTGTTGAGCCACTTCCTGAAAAGAAGGATAAGCTGGTCTCTGTTTCTCTTCCTTCCACCAAATCTGAGAAACAACCTATAACGGAAGAACCAGTTAACCAAAGAACCGGTCAGCAAGTAATAGAGGCTTTAAGTAAAGCATATGGTACGGACTCAACAGTAATCGGTGATTTCTTGGACAGTCCGCACTGTCCTGCATTCTTGGAAGGAATGTTTTTTGATGGTTCTACACTGGTCTTCCAAGTGAGAGGAGATACCACTGTAGCACGGCACACATTGGAAGCAGCCGCAAAAAGCGGTGCTTTCCGGCTGGAGCCTGCCACGGATGAAAGTTTTACCCAAAAGCAGCTGAAAGAAATTAAGGATATCATTTGGAGTAAACGAGAAAAACTTACAGATGAATACTTGAAATCCAATATGGCAGGTTGCGGTATAAGTGACCATCATATTTATCAGACTTTCGTTATGAATACTCCGGAAGCCCGAAAGGCTTTCCGGGAACAGATTATCGATTCACCGGCGGTCATTTTTGAAGGACCCACTGAAAAAGCCCCCAACAATGCTATAGGTGTCAGCGATACTTTGGGCATTCTGCTGCAATCTGACTATCCGGTCTTTTCCACTCAGAGCAAACAAGCCACTTTTGTTTTGGTTAATCACAGCAAAGTAACATTACAATCCGGCGCTTATTATTTCTTGACCTATGAAGATGAACGAGGGGTATGGCGAGACTTACCCATTCATAATTCTTTTATAGCCATCGGTTATATCATTGAGCCAGGAAGAACAAGACATCTATCCGGATCTTTGTATCCGGAAATACATCACAACAAGCCGGGAAGATACCGTTTCTTTTATCCCGTTACTTTTACAGACACCGGAAGAAAGGCTACTTTGATGGCGGAATTCAAGCTGACAGACAATCCACAAGAATTGGCAAAAGGACAGAAAGAAAAGAGACCTGCCATACCCTCTACCCAAGATAACCGGCCAGCTGGAACTATAACAACGTCTGTGCCGGAAGTTCCGACGGATGACAATCACCTTTTTCAAGTAGTAGAATGCATGCCCGAATTTCCCGGAGGAATGAAAGAGGGTATGGATTTCATACAGAAAGAAATGCGTTATCCTGAAGAAGCCAAGAATGCAGGCATTCAAGGACGGGTACATCTGCAATTCATCATCGAAAAAGACGGCACGCCCACCCAGCCTCGAATTGTACGTAGCGTTCACCCCTTGTTGGATAAAGAAGCCTTGCGAATTATCCGACAAATGCCGAAGTGGACACCAGGAAAACAAGATGGGAAGCCCCAACGGGTCCTTTATACCATACCAATTCAGTTTCGGTTGCCTAAGTCATGAGCCATTGTTTGATTTAAATTCCATATACACATGAAACGCTTTTTTCTATCCTTCATACTGCTTGGGTGCTTCTTTCAACTTGAAGCACAAGAAAGAACAGCCAACGACACCATTCTGATGTTGGAAAACAAAATATGGAGAGCAGAACTTCCTTCTGAAAAATCCTATACGCAAGAGATGGAGTTCCGGGACTATGGGTTGTATGCTACTTTTACTTACAATGGAAAGAAAGTCATCATGGAAGACACTTATTGTGTTTGTGGTGATACCATCAAAACATCCTTTTGTAAACAGTATTTAATTCTGGGATTGACTGACAGCACTCTTATTATTCGTTATATTCCCCAAAGACTGGTCATAGGCAATGGCCCTGTGAAATACATCAACACGATTAACTCACCCGCCAAAATGCTTGCAAACGAGCAACGGTTAGACAGTATTTGGAGGAAAGAAAATATTTGGAACAAGGGAGTTACTGATATTTCCGGGAAGCCTATCAAAGATTTGTCAACCATTGAACCTCCCCGATGGGCGGTATGGGATTACGATTTGACAAAATACTATGTTTCCCAAATGAAATACCCAGAAGAGTTGCTAAAAAAGAATGTGGCAGGTTATTCTGTCGCAATATTTGCGATTGATACATTGGGGGTTCCCGGTATAGTCAATATTCTGACTACCAACTACAAGGAATTCGATCAAGAAGTAATCCGATTAACCAAAGAATTGCCACACTGTCTGCCCTGTCGAGACCAAAACGGCAAACAAATGGAATGCCTTTATACGGTATATGTCCCTTTCCTGCCCCAACATTATAGGAATAGGGTGAAGGCGGATAGCATTAGGGAAGAAGAATTGAAACAAAGTTTTGTGGAATGGGAAGCTGTGTCTTTTTTTGAAAAAGCAAATCCGTATGCAGTTACTGACTACATTAATGAACGCCTAACATACGATTCCAAGCTATTAAACGGTAAAAAAGAAATCAAAGGGATTTATACGATACACATTGATTCTTATGGAGAAATAATAAAGGTAGAAACCTTACGAGGTTGTGGCATACAAGAATGGGACAATCAAGTATTGCAAATCATAAAAGGTATGCCACGGTGGATTCCTGCTATCAATTTTCATGGTAAAGGTGAATATCGGAGCTCAGTTTGGACTGTACCTGTTTTATTCAAGAATGATAGTCCAACAAAAAACGAACTGCATGATTATAACTGGCTCATCAAGACTTTGAGCAGAGAGTGTAAATATCCCGTCAATCAGCAAAAAAGGAACAAGGGTTGTGTTTTACAGGTGGAATATACTGTGACCCCCGAAGGCTATATCAGCCATGCTACGGTACTCAACCAGGCACCCCGTGCATTCCGAAAGTCAGTGATGCAAGTTTTTCAATCGCTACGGAATGTACCCACAGTCTTACGTCCCGGGAAAAGCACTCTCAGCATCCAATTCTGGCTGGATAACATGGCGAAAGGCCCTCACGCAGATGTTTTGATAATCGGCTACAGTTCTTGTGATACCCCTGTTTTGATGCGATATGATGCCGTGCTGACTACCCATACTACTGAACCTCATCTGGAAGTGGGGGTACCGGTATGTTATCTGAATGAACGAGGCGATACCATTGTGCCTTACGGGAAATATCGGTATTGTCAGACGGATACTATCACGGAAATAGGCTTTGTGTATGAGAACAAACCGAAGAAATCCCGTATTGTTTGTATCAATGATGCAGGCAAAGAACTATTTTACGTTTTTAAATGCGATAACGGGCCGGATTATCTGAAAGAAGGACTATTCCGGATGATGGATGAACAAGGACGGATAGGCTTTGCCGATTCATCAGGCAATGTGGTTATCCACCCCCAATTTCTGTATACCACTCCGTTTACGAACGGTCATGCCTATGTAACCGAACATGGAGGGGAGAGCAACGAGAGGGAACATACATTCTGGCAGTCGGACGAATGGAAAATCATTAACCGGAACGGCAACGAATTGCTGGAATACACCGTCATCCGGGAAGACAAAGCCGTCAAAGAATTGCTTATCCGATATTCCCATCCATCTGGAAGCATCCGGAGTCTTACCTATACCTATCCGGAAGATATTGTTCTCGCGGACAATTTTCACGCAGAGGTGACACTTAAAGACCTGAACTTTGACGGACAAGATGACATTGCCATACCGTTAGGCAACTATGGAAATCAACGCATTCAATATGAAGACGGTTATTTGTGGGATAAGATACAAAAGACCTATGTCCCCGTCAAGCAGCTGAAGGAAATTGCCAATCTACGGATTGACAAAGAAGAGCGGTGTCTGTTCTCCTTTTCTCGCGAATCGGCAGCCAGCTACCATTATGAGCGATATGAATATGTGGACGCTGAGTTTGTCAAGACCGCCGAACTCATCCAGACTTACCGTCAGGCAGGAGGAAAGCCTCTCTTCACCGAGAAGCACTATCAGAAAGGAAAAGGAATGAGGGTAGTTCATTCATCGGTTCCTATCCACGAAATTTCTCATTATTGGTTGAAGATTGTGCAAAAATGAACTTTGGGCAGCATCAACTAAGGGAATGTTTTGTATTTTTGCTCAATAAAACCTTTATTCATCCTATTTTAAAGAGGAGGACGGATTATGAAAGTTACGGTTGTCGGCATGTTATGCTGTTTGCTGTCTCTTGCTTGCACGGATAAGCAGAAGACATTTTTGTCGGAAGCGGTTCCGGCCTCGGCTATTGCCGTTATCGGAGGTTCAGAGCAGGATACGACTGCATTGACGGTAGAGGGGAATAAAGCCATTGCCCCACAGATACAAGACAGGGATACGGTTGTTTATAAGATGCCCTCGTATTATCTGTGGTATAGAAAAGATTTGCCGAAATCTTATCGTAAGCAGGAACATCAGTTTTGGACAGAGCGTAAGGTGTATTGGCAAGATGTGAAGGTCATCAATGTCTTTCTGGCCAATTACACGGATGTACCTCTTGAATTTAACGGAGATTGGGAGCTTCAGCAATGGAATGGTCAAGATTGGGAACAGCCGCAATTGAAGCATTTGCCCGATACAGCAGAGACAGAGTGGATAAACGATGAACAAGCCCATTGCTTGTATTGCTTTCGCATTCCCGTTGGTGATTTTTATTATTTGCCGAAGGGACGTTATCGGATAAATAAACTGGTTGCTCCCCATAATCAGCACGTCGTTTGTCTGTCTGCCCCATTTGAAATTCCCTAAAGTCGGTTCGTAAAAAGATAACAGATTGAACTAAATTCAAGTATTTGCGTATGAAAAAGTATGGACTAATTTTCATCATGAGCCTACTGGTTTGTGTTACGATGAAAGCGCAGGAGTGTGAGCGGTATATCGAAGTGACCGGAACGTCTGAAATGGAGGTTGTGCCGGATGAGATTCATTATCTCATTGAAATACAGGAGTATTTTGAGGAAGAATTTGATGGCGTATCGAAGCCTGAGCAATACAAGACGAAGGTACCTATTACCCGAATTGAGCAGGAATTGATGCAGGCCATCCATGATGCCGGAATCCCCGACTCAGCTGTACGCGTTCAAGAATATGGCAACAATTGGCGACATCAAGGGCATGACTTTTTGATCTCGAAACAGCTGGACATCACCCTGCAGGACTTCAAGCAGATTGACCGGATTGTCCAAAAGCTTAACACCCGGGGCATTCACTCGATGCGTATCGGCAAGTTGGATAACAAGGATATACTGACTTACCACCAAAAGGCCAAGATTGAAGCCCTAAAAGCTGCCCAACGCAAAGCAGCTTATCTGGTGGAAGCTTTGGATAAGAAATTAGGGCCGGTAATGCATATCGTTGAGAATGAAACCGATAACAGCATCCCTTTTACGCAAAGCAATGTATTGTCTTCCTATGCTGTTTCATTTAACAACTTCCGTATAATTAAAAAGAATTACTCCATGCGTGTGCGATTTGAGATTGCAGACTGATAAAAGCATTGCTTTCGGAAATAAACAGTGGAATCAACTATTTCTGTTAAGATTATCTAACAAGTATAGATACTACCAATAAAAAACAAATGAAATATTCTAAAAAAGGAAAGCATAATGTCACATAAACTATTATCTTCTTTGAATTAACGTAAATTTTAAAGGGAAATTCAGAATATAATTTCCAATGTTCTACTATATTAATTTTCATAAATGAACAAGCCAACCTATTCTACTTATAGCAATAAGTTGGCTCGTTTTATCAATTTAACATAAATAAAGCCAGGGAATTATCGTTATTAGTAATAATATCAATAATAAAACATACAACGTTATTCGTAATATATATTTTTGACATTTCTTTTTAAAGAAAGCCGATACCATGTTTATGTGTAGCAAAACATGAATAGTAACCAAAGAAACCAATACAATCCCTGCCCACAAATGAATATTACCCCAATCATGCCTTCCCAAGCCCAACAAGTGTGCACACCATGGAGTAGCGTCTTGAAACCTTACAGCGTGACGGGAAGGAATGACTACTTTCAATATAAAACCACTTATACTTACCAATACCATTGTTATCAACATAACAATGTCCATGATAATATTAAATGATATCCTGTTCTTTCCAAACATCATTCTTTATGATTGTGCCCATGGCATTCATGATGACGCTCATGAGATGAGCAACCCACTCCCGAATCGGTAAGTTTCCCGTTTAAATAGTCAGTAGCAACATCTAGAATATTACCTGAGCAACCTCTTATAACCTTGATATGATGGGTTGCAAGCACATTCAAAGCACCTTGTCCCATATTTCCTGCTAACATAACACTGACTCCCATATTTTCCAATTCTCCTGCGATATTGGATTTACATCCGCATCCTTGTGGAGAAGGAATAGTCTCACTACTCAAAATTTGGTTGTCTTGCCCTACTGTCAAGATTGTGTAAAACTCACAGTGACCGAAATGGTTATCAACCACATTTTCTTTAGTCGGAATCGCAATTTTCATCATAATCTCATTCTTATTAATGTTAATATTACTAATACTTATGTTGTTGGAGTGGCAGATGGGACATTCCATTTTACGAATTTTAAATGCAGGATTAATATTATTGAATACAAAACCGCATACTCCGCAATGAAACCATTCACTATTAGTGTACGCTGCTCCACCTTCTATCATTATAACAACACCACAAACCAGTGCTTGAGCAATCTTCTGCCGCGCACTGGTATATATTCGACTAAGAGTCGGACGTGACACCCCCATTGAAACAGATGCTTCTTGCTGGTTTTTCATTTCATAATCACATAGCCGTATCGCTTCATACTCCTCAAAATGCAAGAATATGGCATCCTTACGATAACAGTCCGAAGCTATAGGCTTAAATCCAGCTACAGAAGGCATATTA
>ENA-UOOD01003227-UOOD01003227.1-human-gut-metagenome-genome-assembly--contig:-CS67-NODE-3227-length-13780-cov-6.404444_pt1 | contig 13780 bp, 13 predicted proteins | sample MGYA00242464_ERZ724011 | MGnify/ENA metagenome assembly ERZ724011 | reverse complement strand
GCTGGCCGGGAAAACTTTATATTTTTTCTCTGTCCTCTTGACGGGGTGCGGTTCAAAGCGCTCCGGCTGCTTTTGCGTCAGTTTTGAAGGGATTACACAAAAGGGCTTGCCAAAGACATGGGTTGTGGGTTAAAATATAGAAAAAGAAATTCGAGGAGGTATCTCCCATGACGATTACCGAAATCCAAAACAACGCGAAAACCAAGATGGAAAAGACCAAGGACGTGCTCCGTTCCGACCTGATGGCGATTCGCGCAGGCCGCGCGAACCCGCAGCTTCTTGACCGCATCACGGTGGATTACTACGGCACGCCGACCCCGCTCAAGAACGTGGCGAACATCTCCGCGCCGGAACCGCGCATCCTCCAGATCAACCCGTGGGACGCGAAGATGGTGAAGGATATCTCCCGCGCGATTCAGGCCAGCGATTTGGGGCTGACCCCGTCCAACGACGGCAAGGTGATCCGCCTGATGCTGCCGGAGCTGACCGAGGAGCGCCGCAAGGAGCTGACCAAGCTCGTGCGCAAGACCGCCGAGGAGAGCAAGGTGGCCATCCGCTCGATCCGCCGCGACGCGGTCGATCAGGTGAAGAAGCTCAAGAAGAACAACGAAATCACCGAGGATGACCAGAAGAAGGCCGAGGAGGATATCCAGAAGCTGACCGACGCGGCGATCAAGGACATCGACAAGATCGACGCGGAGAAGGAAAAGGAGATCATGGAGGTCAAATGAGAACGCTGCTGCTCGGGCTTCCTTTGAAGCAGGCTGAGGCGATTCTGGGCGAGGCGGGCATTTCTCCGCAGGTTCGCGTGACCGACGCGCCGCGCCGCGAAAAGAAGGATGGCGGAACATTGCGCGTCGTTTTCGCATCGGACGACGGAAAACAGCTCGTTGCCGCGAGATTTTTTGACCCGATTTCCGATCCGCAACCGTAAACAGACAGACACGGCGGGTTTCGTCGGAGCGGCGCTCTGCGATGCCCGCCTTTTGGATATCGAGAAAAACGGAGCGATGGCAGGCGGCGCTTGGATGGCCGCGGGAGGATAAGGATGGCAGCTCTTGGCCAAAATGAAGGAAAAGCGCCGGTGACGACGGCGAAGGCGCTTGAAAAGGAATTTTTGCCGCGCCACGTGGCGATCATTATGGATGGCAACGGGCGCTGGGCGCAGAAGCGCGGCATGCCGCGCACGTTAGGCCACAAGGCGGGCGGGGAGGCGCTGCGCGAAATCATCAAATACTCCGACGAGCTGGGCGTGGAGGCGCTGACGGTCTATGCGTTTTCGGCCGAGAACTGGAAGCGCTCGACGGAGGAAGTCGGCGCGCTGATGCGGCTTTTGCTGCAGTATTTCACCAGCGAAATCGACGAGCTGAACGAGAAGAACGTGCGCATCCGCATATTGGGCGACATCGACGGCATGCCGGGGGGACTGGAAAAGCAGAAGGACGCGCTGCACGCCGCCATTCGCCGCACGCACGAAAACACCGGCTTGCAGCTCAATATCGCGCTGAATTACGGCGGTCAGCAGGAAATCGTCCGCGCCGCGCAGAAATTGGCTGAGCGTGTGGCGGCGGGCGCCATGAAGCCGGAGGAAATCGACAGGGCGGCGTTTGAAGGCGAATTGTATACCGCCGGTCTGCCGGACGTCGATTTGCTGATTCGCACGAGCGGGGAGATGCGGCTGAGCAACTTCCTGCTCTATCAGCTCGCGTATGCGGAATTTTATCAGACCGATACGCTCTGGCCGGATTTTGACCGCCATGCTTATGATGAAGCGCTGCTGGCGTTTGCGAAGAGAAATCGCCGGTTTGGCGGCGTTTAAGAAAGAAGGATTGTATGAAAACTCGCCTGATTACGGCGGCTGTCGGCGTGCCGTTCCTCATCTTTACGCTGGTTGTGCGGGGCTGGTTCGCGGAGTTTGTCATTGTCGCGCTGACCTTTATCGCGATGTATGAAAACTATCGCGCGCTGAAAAAGGAGGGCAACCCGGCTGATTACGTGTTGCTCGCGCGCTGAAAAAGGCGGGATATGCCGTCTGCGAATGGGGCGGATATGTCGCCACGGCGGCGATGTGGCCGCTCAGCCGCCTGATGGGCGTGCTTGATCCGCTGCTGCTGCTGGTGGCGGCGATGGGCGTTTCAATGACCGGCGTGATGCTGCACGAAAAGCCGGCGTTCCCGGACGCGGCGGCTTCGGTGTATCCGCTGCTGACCTGCTTTCTGCCGATGTCCATGTTTATGATGATGATGAACAGCACCTACGGCGTTGTGCCGGGCATTGCGCTCATCACGATGGCATTTGCCATCGCTTACGCGGGCGACGGCGCGGCGTATTTCGGCGGCCGGGCGCTGGGCAGGCACAAGCTCTGCCCGAACGTCAGCCCGAAAAAGACGGTGGAGGGCGCAATTTTCGGCGTGATCGGCGGAACGCTCGCGGGGCTGGCCTGCCGCGCCGTGTTCGTGTATGTGTTCCACATGCAGATGCCGGGGATTCCGGCGACGATTGCGCTGGGGCTGATCGGCTCGGCGGCGGGCGAGATCGGCGATCTGGCCGCGTCGCTGCTCAAGCGCCACAGCGGCATCAAGGATTACGGCCATATCTTCCCCGGCCACGGCGGCGTGATGGACCGGTTTGACAGCGTGATTTTCACGCTGATTGTGATGTACTGCTATACGCTCGTGCTCTGATGCGGGCGCATGCGGCCGGATGACGCGATTTCCAAGTGAAAAACGGAGGCAAATATGCGAAAGTTGGCGATATTGGGTTCTACGGGTTCCATCGGCACGCAGGCGCTGGATGTTGCGGCGCGCCACAGCGACCGATTTGCCGTCACCGCGCTGGTGGCACACAGCTCGAGCGAAAAGCTCTTTGAGCAGGTGCGGCAGTTTCATCCGCAGATTGCGGCGCTTTCCGTCGAGCCGAAGGAGATTCCGGCGGATATCAGGGAGAGCTGCCAGTGGATGTTCGGCGAAAACGTGCTGCTGGACGTGGTGCGCGCGTGCGACGCGGACGACGTGCTCGTTTCGGTCGTGGGCGTCGTCGGTCTGGCGGCGGTGATGGAGGCGCTGGCCTGCGGCAAGCGCGTCCTGCTGGCCAACAAGGAGCCGCTCGTCGCGGGCGGCGAGCTGGTGACGGAGGCGGCGCGCAAGGCGGGTCATCCGCTGCTGCCGGTGGACAGCGAGCACAGCGCGATTTTCCAGTGCCTGCAGGGCGCGCAGGGCAATACGCCGACCCGCCTGATTCTGACGGCGAGCGGCGGGCCGTTCCGCACGTGGAAGAAAGAGGACATCTACAACGCGCGGCCTGAGCAGGCGCTCAAGCACCCGAACTGGAGCATGGGCCGCAAGATCACCATTGATTCCGCGTCGATGATGAACAAGGCGCTGGAGGTCATCGAGGCGAGATGGCTGTTCGACATGCCCGCCGAGAAGATTGATGTGCTGATTCATCCGCAGAGCGTCATACATTCTATGGTCGAATATGCGGACGGCGCGGTGATGGCGCAGCTTGGCACGCCGGATATGCGCCTGCCGATTCTTTACGCGATGAGCTGGCCGGAGCGGCTTCCGACCGGCGGCCGGCGGCTTGATTTTACGCAGATGAACGCGCTGACCTTCGAGCAGCCGGATAACGACCGTTTCCCCGGCCTCCGGCTGGCGTATGACGCGCTGGCGGCCGGCGGCTCGATGAGCGCGGTGCTCAACGGCGCGAACGAGGTTGCGGTGGACGCATTCCTGCACGAGAAAATCCCCTTCGGCGCGATTGCGCGGCTGGTGGAGGAGACGATGCAGGCCGTGCCGGTGATTGCGCACCCGACGCTCGAGCAGGTGTTTGAGTGCGACCGCGCCGCGCGGCAAAAGGCGGCGGCGCTGCTGGCGCGCTTCGGCGCATAACGCGGGAGGTGCTTTCGTTTCATGTATGTGGTTCTGGCGCTGCTGCTGCTGGGCGTGCTGATTATCGCGCATGAGGGCGGCCATTTCTGGGCGGCGCGCGCCTGCGGCATCGGTGTGCAGGAATTTTCGATGGGCATGGGGCCGCTGATTGCCAAATGGCAGAGCAAAAAGGGGACGCAGTTTTCCGTGCGCCTGCTGCCCATCGGCGGCTATTGCCAGTTTTACGGCGAGGATGAGGAAAAGAACGACCCGCGCGCATTCAACAACCAGCCGGTTTGGAAACGCGCGATAACGGTGTTCAGCGGCCCGCTGATGAATTTTGTGATCGCGTTTCTGGTGATTGCGCTGTTTATGAGTGCCATCGGCGTGAACGCTGTCGTGCCGAAGGTGGCGCAGGTGGAGGAAACCGCGCAGGCGGCCGGTTTGCAGATCGGCGACGAAATCACGGCGGTGAACGGCGCGACGGTCGCGACGTCGGACGCGATTGCCAAGGCCATTTCGGCTTCGGGCGGCGAGGCGGTGACGCTCACTGTGAAGCGGGACGGCCGGACGCTCGATTTGACGCTGACCCCGTTTTACGACGCGCAGGCCGGGCGCTATCGCGTGGGCTTCTCGTTCGGGCAGGAGCGCGTTCGGGTATCCGTTTTTGAGAGCATCCCGTTTTCGCTCCAATACAACGTGGAGAGCGTGAGACTGATTCTGTCCACGCTCAAAAATCTGGTATTCAAGGGGCAGGGCGTCGATGACGTGACCGGCCCGGTCGGCACGGTTTACGTCATTCAGGAGGTCACGCAGCGGGGCGGCTTCGAGGTTTATCTGGAGCTGCTGGCGCTGATCAGCGTCAACCTCGGCGTGATGAACCTGCTCCCGATTCCGGGGCTGGACGGCAGCCGTCTGCTGTTCCTGCTGGCGGAGGCGATTCGCCGCAAGCCGGTCAAGCGGGAGCTGGAGGGCGCGATTCACGCGGCGGGCTTCATTCTGCTGATGGGGCTGATGGTGCTGCTGACGTACAAGGACATCATGCGTTTTTTTGTGAAGGGATAGCCGCTGGCGGCTGTCTCTCCCGTTGAAAAGCGCGGTCATCAAACATAGGGGAGAAAGAACATGAGCAAGAAAACACGGCAGGTTCAGGTCGGCAGCGTCCGCATCGGCGGCGGCGCGCCGGTCAGCGTACAGTCGATGACCAACACCGACACGGCGGATGTGGAGAAGACGCTCTCCCAGATTCGCGCGCTGACGGTTGCGGGCGCGGACATCGTCCGCGTATCCGTTTACAATGAGGCCTGCGCCGACGCGGTGCGCGCGCTGGTGGACGGCAGCCCCGTTCCGCTGGTCGCCGACATCCATTTTGATTACAAGCTCGCCATCAAGGCGGTGGAAAACGGCATCCATAAGCTGCGCATCAACCCCGGCAACATCGGCGGCGAGAAGAACGTGCGTATACTGGCGGACTGCGTCAAGGCGCATCATATCCCGGTGCGCATCGGTGTGAACTCCGGCTCGGTAGAGAAGGGTATCCTCGCCAAATACGGCGGGCCGACCCCGCAGGGCATGGTGGAAAGCGCGCTGGCGCACACAAAAATGCTGGAAAACTGCGGCTTTTACGACATGGTGCTCTCCATGAAGGCGAGCAACGTGCCGGATACCGTCGCGGCGTATCGGCTGGCCAGCGCGCAGTGCGATTATCCGCTGCACCTCGGTGTGACCGAGGCGGGTCTGCCGGAGCAGGGGAAAATCAAGAGCGCAATCGGCATCGGCGCGCTGCTGCTGGATGGTATCGGCGACACGATCCGCGTTTCGCTGACGGGCGATCCGTGCCTCGAACCGCCGGCCGGCATTGAGATTTTGCAGGACGTCGGCTTGCGCAAGGACTTCGTGCAGTATGTCTCCTGCCCGACCTGCGGGCGCACCTGCATCGACGTGGGCGGAATCATGCGCCGCGTGCAGCAGGAACTGAAGGGCGTAAACGTGCCGTTCAAGGTGGCCGTCATGGGCTGCGTGGTCAATGGGCCGGGCGAAGGGCGCGAGGCGGATATCGGCATCTGCGGCGGCGGAAACGGCGCGGGTCTGCTGATTAAAAAGGGCCAGCCGCCGAAGAAAGTGACCGGCGATCTGGCGCAGATTTTGATTGACGAGATTCACAAGATGCTCTGATTTGCAAGAGAAAGCGAGAGAAGCATATGAATCAGTATGTATATGATCAAATTATTTCAGAAATTGATAGAATAATATCTAACGGTGGATTTTTGCTGTTTCTGATTTGGTTTATTCAAAGAACAATTATCGGGATTCTATGCTTTAAGCTGGCTGAAAAAAAGGGATATGTGGGTTACTTCTTTACAGGCGCATTGCTTGGTATTCTGGGATTTGTGTATGTTATATGCCTTCCGGATTTGAAAATGCAGAAATATGCAAAAATGTGTTCAACGCGAATTCAAAAACTTGATCAAAGAGTTGAACAATTGGAAGAATGGCAAACATACTATCAATAATCCAACCTCCCTCTCAGAGGGAGGCTTTTGGTATGAGAAGCGCATTTGAACGGATGGAATTTGAAAGTTTTCGGATTGCGAACCGGCTCCCTCTTTGAGGGAGATGTCAGCGAAGCTGACTGAAGGAGTTGGTGACGTACAGTGGCACAACAGTGGGAAGGCCTGCTCGAAGGCGCGGCGCAGGAGCTGAAGGGGCATTTGACCCTGGAGCGCGTGACGGCCAGCAAGGCGGGCGACGAGATCGCGGTCTTTTTCTCTTCGGATATGCTGGTGGAGGAAAAGCCGTTTCTGGCGGCGCAACGCGCCATCCGGCGCAATTTTGCGCCGACACGGGTGAAACTGATCATCCGCTCGCCGCAGCTCGCGCAGGATTTTCTGAATGACCCGCAGAAGTATGCGCCGTTCATTCTGCGCTGCGTCAAGCGCCGCCATCCCTCCGGCGCGCCGTTTATGAACGACGCAAAGCTGGAATGTAAGGGCGATGTGCTCAGCGTGCTTGTGCCGCAGAACATCGCGCCGAAATTCCTCGCGCAGTCCGGCGTGGATCATTACATCGAGCAGCTGATCGAGAATGTGTTCGTGACGAAGGTGCATGTCGTCTTTCAGGCGGTGAAGCTGCGCGAGGAGCAGCTGGAGGAAATTCGCCGCCGCCGCAAGGCCGAGGACGAGCAGGCCGTCGCACAGATGATTAAGACGCAGAGCGAGCAGGTCGCCGCGCAGGAGGCCAAAGTCGCCAAGGAAAAGCCGAAGGCCGTCTTCGGGCGGCCGATCACCGCTGAACCGCTGCCCATCAGCGAATTGACGGAGGAAGCCAGCAAGCTGACGATCTGCGGCGAGGTGCTGACGGTGGAGACGCGCGAGCTGCGCGGCGGTGAAATGCAGCTTCTCTCCTTCGCGCTGACGGATTACACGAACACCATCAAGTGCAAGGCGTTTTTGCGCTATAAGCCCAGAAAGGGGCGCTTTGGCGGCGCCTCGCAGGAGGAGGACGACCGTCCGCCGACGGAGGAAGAAAAGAAGGCGGTTGACGACGTGATTGCCGCCGTCAAGGAGGGCAAATGGTTCGCCGTTCGCGGCGATGTGAAGATGGACAGCTTCGAGCACGGCCTAGTGATGATGGTCAACGACATCGACGGGCGAGAGAAGCCCATGCGTCAGGACACGGCCGAGCGCAAGCGCATCGAGCTGCACATGCACACCAACATGAGCGAGATGGACGCGGTTTCCTCGGCCAGCGACCTGATTAAGCGCGCGGCGCAGTGGGGACACCCGGCCGTCGCCATCACAGATCATGGCGTGGTGCAGGCGTTCCCGGAGGCCTTCGGCGCGGCGAAAAAGAACAAGATCAAGCTCATTCCGGGCATGGAGGGTTATCTGACGGATGTGACCGTCGTGGTCAAGGACGGCGACGACCGGCCGCTGACGGATGATATCGTCGTGGTGGACTTTGAAACCACGGGGCTCAACCCGCGCAAATGCCGCATTATGGAGATCGGCGCGGTGCGCATCCGCAACGGACAGGTGGTGGAGGAATACAGCCGATTCGTCAACCCGATGGAGCCGATTCCGCAGGAGGTTTCCGAGCTGACGCACATCACCGACGCGATGGTGGCCGACGCGAGCCCGGCAGAGGTCGAAATTCCGAAGCTGCTGGAATTCATCGGCGGGGCGGCGTTCGCGGCGCACAACGCGAAATTCGATTATTCCTTCCTGACGGAGGAATGTAACCGGCTGGGCATTGAAATCCACATGCCGGTGATCGACACGCTGGAATTTTCCCGCCGGATGTACCCAAGCCTCAAGAGCCACAGGCTCGGCGCGGTCTGCAAATCGCTGGGCATCAGCCTCAAAAACGCACACAGGGCCGTGCACGACGCGCGCGCGACGGCGCACATGCTCAACCGCATGCTCGACACGGCCAGAGAGAAGGGCGTCACCCGGCTGAACGAAATCAATTCCGCGCTGACGGGCGGCGCCATCGGCGATTCGTACCACATCATTCTGCTGGCGGCCGAGCAGGAGGGCATGACCAACCTGAACAAGATCGTTTCGGAAGGCCACCTCAACTATTTCAGCCGCAAGCCGCACACGCCGCGCGAGATTTTGCAGAAATACCGAAAGGGCATCATCGTCGGCTCGGCCTGCGAGGCGGGCGAGCTGTTCCGCGCCGTTGCGGACGGCAAAAACGACACAGAGCTCAAGCGGATTGCGCGGTTCTACGACTACCTCGAAATTCAGCCGATCGGCAACAATGCGTTTATGCTGCGCGAGGGCATGGCGGAGGACGAGGAACAGCTTCGCGACTTTAACCGAAAAATCGTCTGGCTGGGCGAGGAGCTGGGCATTCCGGTCTGCGCGACGGGCGACGTGCACTTCCTCGACCCGAAGGACGGAAAATTCCGCGCGATCATTCAGGCGGCGCACGGCTTTAAGGATGCGGACAATCAGCCGCCGCTGTATTTCAAGACGACGCAGGAGATGCTCGAGGAATTCAGCTATCTGGGCAAGGCGAAGGCGGAGGAGGTCGTCATCGACAACCCGGCGAAGATCGCCGCGCGAATCGGCGAAATCGGCCTGTACCCGAAGCACCCGGAGGGCAAGGAGACGTTCCAGCCGTTCTGGCCGGACGCGGCGGACAACATCCGCAACCTCTGCGAAGAACAGATTCGCGAATGGTTTGGCGACAACCCGCCGGAAATCGTCGTGGCGCGCAAGGAAAAGGAGCTTTCCTCCATTCTGGGCTACGGCTACGGCACACTGTACAACATCGCGGAGAAGCTGGTCAAAAAATCGAACGCGGACGGCTATCTGGTCGGCTCGCGCGGCAGCGTCGGCTCGTCCTATGTGGCGCATCTGGTCGGCATATCGGAGGTCAACGCGCTGCCGCCGCACTATCGCTGCCCGAAATGCAAATGGTACACGTTTGATGTGGACAAGAGCAAATACAAGGTCGGCGTTGACCTACCGCCGATGAAGTGCCCGCAGTGCGGCGAGGAGCTTTACCGCGACGGATTCGATATCCCGTTCGAGGTCTTCCTCGGGTTCAAGGGCGACAAGGTGCCGGATATCGACCTGAACTTCTCGGGCGTGTACCAGCCGCGCGCGCACGCCTACATCGAGGAGCTGTTCGGCAAGGGATACTGCTACCGCGCGGGAACCATCGGCACGCTGGCGGATAAGACGGCTTACGGCTACGTCAAGAAATACTGCGAGGAGCGGGAGCTGACGCTTTCGGAGGCGGAGATGAACCGGCTGGCGCTGGGCTGCGTCGGCGTGAAGCGCACGACGGGTCAGCACCCGGCGGGCATGGTCGTTTTGCCGAAGGAATACGAGATTCAGCAATTCGTCGCCATCCAGCATCCGGCCAACGACATGACCAGCCCGGTCATCACGACGCATTACGACTTCGGCTCGATGCACGACGTGCTGGTGAAGCTGGACGTTCTGGGGCACGACGACCCGACGATGATCCGCATGCTGATGGATCTGACGGGCGTTGACGCGCGCACCCTGCCGCTGACCGACCCGGACGTGATTTCGCTGTTCTCCGGCACGCAGGCGCTGGGGGTGACGCCCGAACAGATCGGCTCCAAGACGGGCACATACGGCGTGCCGGAATTCGGCACGAAGTTCGTCCGCCAGATGCTGGAGGAGACGCACCCGACGACGATGGAGGAGTTGATCCGCATTTCCGGCCTATCCCACGGAACGGACGTGTGGATCGGCAACGCGCAGGAGATCATCAAGGCAGGCATTGCGCCGCTGGCCTCGTGCATCTGCTGCCGCGACGATATCATGAACGCGCTCATCGACTACGGCGTTGCGCCGAAGATGTCGTTTGACACGATGGAATCCGTTCGAAAAGGGCGCGGGCTCAAGCCGGAGATGGAGGAAGCCATGATCGAGCACAATGTGCCGTCGTGGTTCATCGACTCCTGCAAGAAGATCAAATACATGTTCCCGAAGGGGCACGCGGTCGCCTACGTGACGATGGCGCTGCGCATCGCGTGGTACAAGGTGCACCGGCCGGCGGCGTATTACTGCGCGTATTACACCGTTCGGGCGGACTGCTTCGACGCGAGCATTCTCGGCGGAACGCAGGAAGCCATCCGCGCCCGCTATAAAGAGATGGAAGAAAACAGCAAGGATTTGACCCAGAAGGACAAGGATCTGATGATTATCATGGAGCTGGTGATCGAAATGCTCTGCCGCGGCATCAAGCTGGCGCCGGTCGATCTGTATAAGAGCGACGCGACGAAGTTTCAGGTGGTGGACGAGAAGACGATCCGCATGCCCTTCAACGCCCTGCCCGGGCTGGGCGAGGCCGCCGCGCAGAGCATCGTGGATGCGCGCGAGCAGTCGCCGTTCATTTCCATCGAGGATTTGCGCAACCGCACGAAAATTTCCGCATCGCTGATCGATCTGCTGCGCGAGGGCGGCTGTCTGGGCGGCCTGCCGGAAAGCAACCAGACGACGCTGTTCTCGTTCTGATTTCGCCCAAAAACGGAATAAATCTTATGTTATAAATGCAAATTTCGACGGAATAGCTGACAAACCATGTATAGAGGGTTGTTTTTTTGAAAAAGCGGTGATATAATAACCGCATAAGATGGCGGCGCAGGGAGTTTTGTACCCTGCGGGTGGATGCGAAAGAGTGGGAGAAGCGCCCACTCTTTCTATCTGCCGCGGCCGCTTGAGCGAATTTTTTGAGTGACTTTGGGAGTGTGTGAATGGCACAAAGCGATTTGACCCGTGTGATTGAGCCGGCCTGCCAGAAGCTTGCCGAGCAGCATGGCTTTGAGCTGGTGGATGTGGAGCTTGTGCGCGAGGGCGCGAGCCGTTATCTGCGGATTTATATTGACAAACCCGACGGTATTACCTTGAGTGATTGCGAAACGTATCATCGCGCTGTGACCCCGCTGGTCGAGCGTGTGGATTACGATTTCCTTGAGGTATGCTCGCCGGGTCTTGATCGTCCGCTGAAAAAGCAGAAGGATTTTGACAAGCATGCGGGCGAAACGGTGGAAATCCACCTGTTCCGCCCGGTGGAGCGGCGCAAGCAGTTTGAGGGCGAGCTGGTTGGCCTGACGGACGGCGAAATCGTCATCCGCGACGGGGAAAACGAGCTGCGCTTCAAGCAGAAGGACGTTTCGCTGTGCAAGCCCCTGGTGATCATCACCGAGGACGACATCGCAATGGACGAGGAGATGAGCGACGATGAGAAAAACGACTCAGAAGGAAGATAAGCGTCAGGGCATGGACAAAAACGAGAATCGTGAGATGATCGAAGCCGTCGCGGCGCTGGCCAAGGAAAAAAACATCAGCAAGGAGCTGCTCTTTTCTGCGATTGAAGAGGCACTGAAGAGCGCTTATAAAAATAATTTCAGCAAGGAATACGGCATGCCGCCCTCCAACGCGAACGTGCGCGTGGAGCTGAACCGGGAGACCGGCGCAGTTCGCCTGTACGCCCGCAAGACGGTCGAGCGCTGGCCCACCGACGAGGCGACTGAGATTTCCATCGAGGAAGCGCAGGCGATTCAGCCCAGCTACCAGCAGGATGATATCGTCGAGGTCGAGGTCACGCCGGATAACTTCCGCCGCGTCGCCGCGCAGACGGCCAAGCAGGTCATCGTGCAGAAGATCCGTGAGGCCGAGCGCGGCAAGGTCTACGACGACTTCATCGAGAAGGAAAACGAGATTCTGACCGCGATCGTGCACAGCGTCGATCCCGAAACGAAGGATGTTTACGTCGAGCTGGGCAAGACCGAGGGCGTGCTCGAGCCGAGCCAGCAGATGGCCAGCGACGTGTACGCGCCGGGCGAGCGCTTTAAGGTTTACGTGCTGGAGGTCGTCGCGGATCGCCGTCTGGCGCGTCCGGGCGCAAAGCACGGCCCGCAGGTGAGCGTATCGCGCATCCATCCGGGTCTGGTGAAGCGCCTGTTCGAGCTGGAGGTGCCGGAGATTCAGAGCGGCATTGTGCAGATCAAGTCCATCTCCCGCGAGGCGGGCAGCCGCACGAAGATGGCGGTGCACTCCACCGACCCGATGATCGACCCGGTAGGCTCCTGCGTCGGCCCGCGCGGCCAGCGCGTGGATCGCGTGGTGACCGAGCTGCGCGGCGAGAAGATCGACATCATCAAGTGGTCGGCCGACCCGGCGGAGTTCGTCGCCAACGCGCTGAACCCGGCGCACGTGGTGAACGTGTTCGTCAACGAGCAGGAAAAGGCCTGCCGCGTGGTCGTGCCGGACAATCAGCTCTCGCTGGCCATCGGCAAGGAAGGCCAGAACGCCCGCCTCGCCGCGCGCCTGACGAGTTGGAAGATCGACATCAAGAGCCAGAGCCAGGTTGACGAGCAGGTTGAGGCCGAGGCCGGCGAAGCGCCGACGGTCGAAGGCGACGCCGAGTAAAAGCGAGGTGCGCCAATGAAGACACGCAAAATTCCCATGCGCATGTGCGTGGGCTGCCGCGAGATGAAGGAGAAAAAGGCGCTGCTGCGCATCGTTCGCAGCGCGCAGGGCGAGATCAGCTTTGACAGAATCGGCAAGGCTCCGGGTCGCGGCGCATATATTTGCAAATCGAAGGACTGCCTGACGAAGGCGGTTCGCCAGCGGCAGCTTGACCGCGCGCTGGAAACGAAGATCGACGAGGCCGTGCTGAACCAACTGATGGAGGAAATTGATGCAGATTGAGCGCGACGCTTTCTATGCGATGCTGGGCATCGCCATGCGCGCGGGGCAGCTGAGCCTCGGCGAGAGCGGCGTGCTCAAGGCGATTTCATCCGGAGCGGCTTTGTTTATGATTCTGGATGCGGGCGCATCTGACAATACGAAGAAGAAATTCCGAGATTCCTGCGCGTTTTATCAGGTTCCGCTTTATGAAACGACGCCGGACAGACTGGGCAGCGCCATCGGTAAGCCGGGACGCATGAGCGCCGCGATTGCGCGGGGCTCGCTGGGCGGCAAGCTGCTGGCTTTGGCCAAGGAGGAGGAGACGGGCGACGCGCCGTCTCAGGGAAGATAACCACACGACAGTGACGCAATTTGCGGGGGTGCAAGGGCAGAATGTCCAAAATGAAGGTTCAAGACGCAACAAAGGAACTCAGCCGCCGGGCGGCGAAGCTGCTGGGAGACGTAACGGGAGTTCGTACCGCAGCGGAGAAGACGCTCGCCGAGCTGCGCAAGATTGAAAACGGCTTTACGCAGCAGCAGGAGGCCGCGCGCGAGGAGAAGCGCCGCGAGGAACAGCAGAAGGCGCTCAGCTCGCAGAGCAAGGCATGGACGATGCCCGATGACGTGCCGGTGGAGAAGGCCGAAGAGAAAGCGCCGGTTGAGGCGGCCAAGCCGCAGCCGGAAGCGAAACCGGAAGCGAAGCCGGAAGCGAAGCCCGCTCCGGCGGCG